>ERZ809207.6-NODE-6-length-255036-cov-13.657814_pt1 | contig 255036 bp, 231 predicted proteins | sample MGYA00520515_ERZ809207 | MGnify/ENA primary metagenome ERZ809207 (study PRJEB31570, sample SAMEA3213009) | Homo sapiens | biome: human-gut; feature: human gut; material: fecal | place: Sweden | collected 2011 ... | reverse complement strand
TGGGAGTAACCGGCAGCCAGAGATTTAATATGGGCGGAAGTCAAAGACCTGGCATGGGAGTGACCGGTAGCCAGAGATTTAGTATAGGCGGAAGTCAAAGACCTGGCATGGGAGTAACCGGCAGCCAGAAACATGTTGGCAGTCAGAGACCTACAATTATGGGAAAGCTTCCGGAGGTGTACACGCCGACAGAGGATTGGACCATGATACCTAAGGAGTGGCAGCTTATTAACAGGACAAGAAGACCGGACACAGATAAGGGCGGCAACGCCAGACTTGGATACGGACTTGATTTAATATAACAAAGAGCGGACGGCAATTCTTATGTGATATGTTGTCTGCTTTTTTTTCGCTGTGTATAATAATATTTTAAGGGATAAGGGCATGCCGGTATTTTGTGGGGTATGCAATAAAAACATGGATGGATGATCATGAGACTCAAAAATAGCTTGATAAGTATAATAAAAAAGGAAACGGTACTGTCAATAGCAGTAATTCTGGCAATGATTTCTATGTTTGCAGTACATCCGGACAAAAGGTATCTGGAGTATATAGATTTCAGAACCATATGCATACTATTTGCACTTATGGTAATAGTTGCAGCATTTAAAAGTGTAGATTTTTTTGTGGTGTTGGCGGATAAGCTTACAGGTGCGGTAAAGAAAAAGTGTACTCTTGCCCTTGTTCTTGTGCTTCTATGTTTTTTCGCGTCAATGCTTATAACGAATGATGTGGCGCTCATTACTTTTGTGCCATTTGGTATTATAGTATTTGGAAAGCTGCCGGAGGGAGAGAAAAGATCCTGGATCATTAGGGTGGTAATCATGGAGACTATTGCAGCAAATCTTGGAAGTATGCTTACACCTATAGGTAATCCGCAGAATTTATATCTGTTTGGCATATCGGGAATGAATATAACCGATTTTCTTGAACTGATGCTTCCTTATGCAGTAGTTTCTCTTGTATTATTGTTAGTCTGGATTGCCATATCCGGGTTAAAAGATAAAAAGAGTAAAGGGGCAAATGCGGAAATAAAGCCGATTGGTTCGGTTGGTAGTATGCAGAAAAATAAAGAAATCCTTATAGTGTATCTGGCGCTATTCATGGTTATGCTTCTGGTGGTGGGAAGGATAGTTCCATATCAGGCGGCATTTATCATGGTTTTGTTGTATACGGCTATAAGGCAGAGAAAGCTGCTTCGAGAGGTTGATTATTCTCTGCTTGGGACATTTGCAGCCTTGTTCATATTCATAGGAAACCTTGGGAGAATACCCGATTTGGCTGGCTTCATAGAAAAAATAATGGCTGGGCATGAAGTGCAGTGTGCTGTGGCAGCAAGCCAGGTGATGAGTAATGTTCCGGCGGCAATATTGTTGTCAGGATTCACAGGTAATATAAGGGCTCTTATTGTGGGTACAAATCTCGGAGGACTTGGAACACTTATAGCCTCAATGGCAAGCCTTATAAGCTTCAGATATATTGCGAGAGAGGACAGAAGCATGAAAGGTTCGTACTTTCTTTGGTTCACTCTTGCCAATATAATTTTTCTCTTTATACTCATGATTTTCTATATTTGCAAGGAGAAGGGTATATGTTAGGATTTCATACACTTTGGACAGCACCATTTTACGTTAAAAATAGTGAGGACACACCATATTCCATGCAGGATTATGAGGTACTTACCATGATACTTTCTGCAATTATGTGGAGGAAGAATAATGGACCTATTGTTCTTTATGGAGATCGCAAAGCATTGGAATATATTGACAGCCTGGGGCTTAGTTTTATCTGGAACGGAGGAATTAAGGAGATAAAAGTTTCGGAGAAAATAGACCCGGGAGTTTTCTGGGCAGCAGCCAAGTTGTTTGCCCTTAAGGAGGTGGAGACACCGGCAGTGATGGTGGATCTGGACCTTATCATATGGAAGCGGATAGTGGACTATGTTGCCGGAACTGATCTGTGTGCCATACACAGAGAGGGATTGTTCCCGGAGGTTTACCCGGATACACATACCCTGAATATGAAGCCCGGATATTCATTTGACCCAGAGTGGAGCGAAGAAGTCATGCCTGTGAATACCTGTATGCTTTATATGGGGGACGGCGATCTCAAAAAGTACTATGTGGATTCAGCCATAGATTTTATGGAGAACTGTAACGAGCACGAGGATAACCTGCACCATATGGTATTTGCCGAGCAGAGGCTTCTTGCCATGTGTGCGGAGAAATATGGCAAGGTTGTGTCATCATTTTTTCCTGCTTCAATGGATATTGCAAATCAGGATATATTTACTCATCTGTGGGGCTATAAGAATATCCTCAAGTTCAATTACGAGGAGCGGGAGAAGTTTGTGAAGAAAATGAAGGACAGGATCGTGGCTGAGTGCCCGGAGTGTGGCAACATGATCGCAGATATTAAATAGGATGATCCAATTTCCCGAAAAGTAAAATCTTCAGAATTTGAGGTATATGATAAGAGAATAAATTTGTGAAGTTTATGCATACAGATGTGAAAAAAAGTCTATTTGTACATCATTTTATAAACAAGTGTCTATTAAAATGTAGACTTTTTATGGAAAATTAATAAAAAAAGCCAAACTTTACTTTTAAACCATTTGCAAATGAGGTATAATCATGCTGTTATACTGTCATTTTAAATACAGATTTGGAAGATGTATTGATGTGGCGGAAAAACGATGAAAGAGATAATCCGTATTTTTTGATATAAAATGTAATAAGTAGTAAGGAGAAGATGGATGAAAAGAAGAGTAGTTATTACAGGTATAGGCGCAATAACACCTATTGGTAACAATGTGGAGGAGTTCTGGAATGGACTTAAGGAAGGGCGTCATGGATTTGGTCCTATTACCCAGTTTGACGCTTCAGCTTACAAGTGTAAGGTTGTAGGTGAGGTTAAGGACTTTAAGGCAACAGATTATATGGATCCTAAGTCAGCAAGAAGAATGGCAAGATTTTCACAGTTTGCAGTTAAGGCTTCTAAGGAAGCTATCGAGGATTCAGGACTTGATATGACAAAGGAGGATCCATACAGAGTCGGTACATGTATCGGTTCGGGTGTAGGATCATTACAGGAGCTGGAGAATGCATATGGTACAATCCTCACAAAGGGACCACTTCGTGTAAGACCATTGGTTGTACCTATGATGATCAGTAATATTGCGTCCGGAAATGTTGCGATCCTTTACGGATTGAAGGGCAAGAGTATAGACGTTGTTACTGCATGTGCGTCAGGTACAAACAGTATAGGTGAGGCATTCAGAACAATCCAGTACGGCGACGCAGATGTAATGGTAGCAGGTGGTTGTGAGGCAGCAGTTTCACCTATCGGTATATCAACATTTGACTCACTTACAGCTCTTACATCATCAACAGACCCTGACAGATGTTCAATACCATTTGACAAGGAAAGGAGCGGCTTCGTTCTTGGCGAGGGTGCAGGTATTGTTATTCTTGAGGAGCTTGAGCATGCTAAGGCAAGAGGTGCCAAGATCTATTGTGAGCTTTCAGGATATGGATGTTCGAGTGACGCTTACCATATCACTGCTCCTGAAGATTCAGGTGCTGCTCCTGCAGTTGCAATGTTAAATGCAGTTAAGGACGCAGGTGTTGCTCCTGAGCAGGTTCAGTACATAAATGCTCACGGTACAAGTACACACCTTAACGACCTTGTGGAGACAAGAGCTATCAAGGCAGCATTTGGCGATCACGCAAAGGATATTAAGATCAATTCAACAAAGTCAATGACAGGACACCTTCTTGGTGCAGCCGGTGGTATTGAGTGTGTTGCATGTGTTAAGACAATAGAGGATGGATACATCCACAGAACAAGGGGACTTCATGAAAGCGAGCCAGAGCTTGATCTGGATTACTGTAAGGAGCCATATGAGATGGAAGTTGACTGTTGTATCAGCAACTCACTTGGTTTCGGTGGACACAATGCATGTATTCTTTTACAGAAGTATAAGGAGCAGTAAAGATGTTATTTATAAAGAAGAAAGCAAAGGACGCTGAGTTGGCTAAGGCCAAGGAGGCAGCCAGATTAAAAGCTGAGAGCGAGGCTCAGAATGTAGCGGAGGAGCCAAAGCCTGAGACAGTCACATGTCCTAAATGTGGCAAGGAATTAGATAAGGCAAGAGTAGTTAAGGATAAATATATCTGTTATGAGTGCGGAAGTTATTTCCGTGTAAAGACCAAGAACAGAATTAAGATGGTAACTGACAGCAAGACATTTGAGCCTTGGTTCGAGGATATGCCATATTCAAATCCTCTTAATACAGAGGGATATGAGGACAAGGTAAAAGCAGCCCAGGTTAAGACAAACCTGAGAGAGGCTGTAACAATAGGTAAGGCACTTATCAATGGTGAGCCGGCAGTTGTAGGTGTATGTGACGCAAGATTTCTTATGAGCAGCATGGGCTATGTTGTAGGTGAGAAGATTGTGAAGGCCGTAGAGAGAGCAACAGAGGAAGAGCTTCCTGTATTTATATTCTGCTGTTCAGGTGGTGCAAGAATGCAGGAGGGTATTGTATCTCTTATGCAGATGGCCAAGACATCAGCAGCCATAAAGAAGCACTCAGATGCAGGACTTCTGTATGTGCCGATCCTTACAGATCCTACTACCGGCGGTGTAACAGCCAGCTTTGCAATGCTTGGTGATATTATTCTCGGTGAGCCGGGTGCACTTGTTGGATTTGCAGGTCCACGAGTTATCAAGCAGACTATCGGACAGGAGCTTCCTGCAGGATTTCAGAGATCAGAGTTCCTTGTGGAGCACGGAATTATCGATGGCATCGTAACAAGGGATAAGCTTAAGGATACAATGTACAGACTTATCGTTACTCATAAGAAGAGAAAGGGCTATGCTAACTTCAATACAAATGAGGAAGAGAAGTTTGATATAAGTGAAGTGCTTAAGGAAAGACTTATTTCCGATGAACCTAAGACTCCATGGGAGAAGCTTAAGGGTGCACGTCAGATGAGCAGACCTTCAGGACTTGATTATGCAAAGTACATCTGTGATGATTTCACAGAGATACACGGTGACAGAACCATGAACGATGACAGAGCTGTCGTAGGTGGTATCGGTCATATAGATGGTCAGCCTGTAACCGTTATATCACAGGTTAAGGGTGCCAGCAGTGCAGAGTGTATGGAGAGAAACTTCGGTATGCCTCTTCCTGATGGATACAGAAAGGCTCTTCGTCTTATGAAGCAGGCTGAGAAGTTCAACAGACCTATCATAACATTTGTAAATACACCTGGAGCATTCTGTGGACTTGAAGCAGAAGAGAGAGGTATGGGTGAGGCTATCGCAAGAAACCTTTACGAAATGTCATCTCTTAAGGTGCCGGTACTTGCAATCCTTATCGGCGAAGGCGGAAGCGGCGGCGCTCTTGCCCTTGCAGTGGGAAATCAGGTATGGATGCTTGAGAATGCTACATACTCAATCCTTTCACCGGAGGGCTATGCTTCTATATTATGGAAGGACAGCAGCAGAGCCGAGGAGGCAGCAGAGGTTATGAAGATCACTGCTCAGGATCTCAAGGGATTAGGTATCATCGAGCAGATAATACCTGAGTATGGCGGAGCAGATGAACTTTCAGTTCCATACATCGGAGCTTACCTTAAGAAGAATATCAAGGAATTTCTTGAGAAATACAGCAGCATGACTCCGGAGGAGATTGCTGAGGACAGATACAAGAGATTTCGTGCAATGTAAGACTTGAATTATATAAGACCTGAATGGTAAATGAAATATTGGTTTTACGAAAACTGATATGCAGAAATATCCACGCTTCATATAGAGATATATGGGACGTGGATATTTTTATCTGCCCAATTCCCAAAAAGCTACGGCGGAAGCTGCGGCAACATTTAATGAGTCTACCTGGTGGGACATTGGTATCATGACTGTATAATCACAGTGGGAAATAGTGTAGTCACACAGACCTTCTCCTTCTGTGCCGAGGATGATAGCCAGTTTTTTCTGGGATGTGATCTCCGGGTCATCAATATTTCTTGAATTGTCCCTGAGAGCCATTGCAACAGTTTTGAAGCCCTCATGTTTCAGAAATTCCATGCCTGCCTCCGGCCAGCTCGGTTTATTAGCAGCAAATGATGAAGCTGTATGTTCACCAGGGGCATTGGAAATATGGCAAGGTACATGTTCACCAGGGGCATTGGAAATATGGCAAGATGCATGTTCAGCAGAACCAGTGATATTCGGAACATATTTCTGACATTCAGATGTAGTGAGGTATGTCCATGGAATTTGAAATATGGTTCCCATGCTCACCCGTATGGCTCTTCGATACAGAGGATCAGTACAGCCCGGAGTCAGCAGGATCGCGTCTATGTTCAAGGCGGCAGCAGATCGGACTATGGCACCCATATTTGTAGGATTTACCACATCCTCAAGAACTGCAATTCTTCTTGCACCGGCACACAATTCATGAGCAGTTGGAAGAGACTTTCGTTTCATGGCACACAACATTCCCCTTGTAAGCTTAAACCCTGTAAGTCTGGTGAGGATATCTGAACTGGCTGTATATATCGGCACATCAGGATATTCAGCCTCAAGTCTACGCACAACAGGGAGCCCCTCGCCCTCAATATCCCTCGTATCAATAAGTGCTGATATCGGTTCGTAAGAAAGATCCAGTGCTCTGGTTATGACCTTTGGGCTTTCTGCAATGAAAAGACCGCCATTCGGTTCGTAATATTTAAGCAACTGTACCTCGGAAAGCCGGGCATATACGTCAAGCTCCGGGGCTGAGAAGTCGCGGATTTCGGTTATATTGTTGAATTTATTTTCGCTCATTATTTTATCCTTTTATTAGTTGAACTATTAATACACGACTCACAAAGAGATTTCGTGCTTGCATTTTGCGTGCGTCATTTGGAAAATTCATTATAATGATTGTGTTTATTATTTTGACTTTGTGTCCGCATGTCATGGATAAGTTTATATTTAGAGAAGGACATTTGTCAATATGAATTAGGCTCTGGAGTTGCCTGGAAAATAAGTTGTCTCATGACTTGAATTTGTATTGCTCTAAAACAGGTCACGGAAAATTGCATGGGAAAATGACTTGAATTTGAAATATTCTTAAACAAGTCAAGAAAAACTGCGTGGAAAAATGACCTGAATTTGAAATATTCCAAAATGAGTCATGAAAAATGACAAAAAAAATTGACCTAAAAATAGCGGAAGACAAAACAAGTCAAAAAAACCAATAAAATAGCGTGCCCTAAAATAGAAAAGTGCAAAAACAAGTCAATTCTCAACCGGGCTACTGGGGTTCATTTGATTTTCGGCTAGTTCCAATCAAAATGTCATCCCCCATTCCATACTTTACAATCCCCAAATATCTGATATAATAAACAAGATAGACATTTTGATAGAAAATGTCGATTATCTATACTACATCTCATGGTACAACAAGCTATTTCATGTAGTTAATTTAACCACAAGATATGTTTTATATAGAAATAAATGAGGAAATAAGGAGAAAGAGATAAATGGCAGTAAGGATAATCGGAACCGGAAGTTGTCTGGCGGAGAAGGAAGTAACGAATGACGAGCTTGCGAAGTATGTTGATACTTCAGATGAGTGGATATCATCCAGAACCGGAATCAAGAAGAGAAGGATCGCAATAGAAGAAACTACGACAAGTATGGCTTCGGAAGCAGCAAGAAGAGCCCTTGATATGGCAGGCAAGGACGCAGCGGAGGTTGACCTTATTATTGTTGCCACTGTTACACCGGATTACTACACACCATCAGTTGCATGTCAGGTTCAGGCGGAGCTCGGTGCAGATAATGCCATTGCCTTCGATGTAAATGCAGCCTGCTCAGGATTTGTATTTGCCCTTAATACAGCAAAAATGTATATCGAAACCGGATATACAAAGAATGCATTGGTCATAGGGGCAGAAACCCTTTCAAAGATAATGGATTGGAATGACAGAGGAACCTGCGTACTGTTCGGAGACGGAGCTGGTGCGGCATATCTTGAAGAGTCCGATAAGGGTATCATAAATATCGTCCAGGGCTCCATTGGCAAGAAGGGCATGGTGCTTAACTGTCGTGCAAGAAAGACAAATAATGTATTTGTCCAGGGAGAGATTGAGCCGGACTTCCTTCATATGGATGGTCAGGAGGTATATAAATTCGCCGTGAGACAGTGCCCGAAATGTCTTCTTGAAGCGTTAGAGAAGGCGGACATGACTCCGGAAGATATTGATTACTTTGTGCTCCACCAGGCAAATGTAAGGATAATCCAGTCTGTTGCCAAGCGTCTAAAGGCACCTATTGAGAAGTTTCCTATGACCCTTGATTACACAGGAAATATGTCGGCAGCCAGTGTTCCGGTAATGCTTGATGAGCTGGTGAGAGAGCGTGGCATAAAGAGAGGCGACAAGGTGGCTATCTCAGCATTCGGTGCAGGACTTACATATGCTGCCGCAATACTGGAATGGTAAATTTGAAAATATATAATCAGATTACAAGGAACAAAACCATGTGAAATGAAGTTATATAAAAAGAAACATATGAAATTAAGACATGTAGGATTATACTATATGAAATAAAATAGAATATAAAACCCTGACAGACTATACAGTCTTAGTGACACATATCCGTTATTGCCACTATTGATTGTATAGTCTGTTTTTTTGGCTTTTTTATTAAAATGTCCATCTTTATTGATAATATTTCCCGCCAACGGAAAAAATCGCTGTCTTTTATTGACAAGTGATTTTACATGTGCTATTTAAACATATGAACAGTTAAACATCTGTTTAAATAAAACAATCAACGGGTAACAAAATAGTTATCAAAATTAAGGTTTTAAAATGTAAGTTTTAATGGACTGATGTTCACAAATCTTCACCGGACTGAAGTTCAAAAGAATAGGAGGAAAAGATGGGTAATAATGAATTTATCAAGGTAAGCGGTATTAAGAAAAGCTTCGGCAGCGGCGACAGCAAAGCCGAGGTATTAAAGGGTGTGGATTTTACCATCAGCAAAGGTGAGTTCTGTGTGCTTCTTGGAGCGTCAGGCTCAGGTAAATCTACACTGCTTAATATCATCGGCGGCATTGACTCGCCGGATGATGGCTATGTGTCAATAGCCGGTGAGAAGACCGGGGACATGGATGAGAAGACACTTACATTATACAGACGTAAGCACCTGGGATATGTGTTCCAGATGTATAACCTGATACCAAATCTTAATGTTAAGGAGAATGTTGAGGTTGGAGCATATTTAAGTGACAATCCGCTGGATGTGGATGACATACTTAAGACTCTTGGACTTTATGAGCACAGACATAAGCTCCCGAATCAATTGTCAGGCGGACAGCAGCAGAGAACATCCATTGGACGTGCACTGGTAAAAAATCCGGATATCCTTCTGTGCGATGAGCCTACAGGTGCTCTTGATTACAAGACATCAAAGGAGATCCTCAAGCTTATTGAAGATGTAAATAAGAAATATGGCAATACCATTATAATGGTTACACATAATGACGCCATCAAGAATATGGCAGACCGTGTTATCAAGCTTCGTGATGGTGCCGTACGACACAACGATATAAACGAAAATAAAGTATCCGCCGAAGACTTGGATTGGTGAGGAGGCACCCATGCATCGAAGATGCATATTGGAATGGTGCCGACGACCTGCCGCCGAACGAAGGTGAGGGGGCGATACAAGAATGGCACAGTCGACCTGCCGCCGAACGAAGGTGAGGGGGGCGATACATCATGGGGCAATATCTCATGAGATAGCAATAAAAAATGGAGGTTTAAAATGAAAAATCCTTTAAGGAAACGACTTTTCAAGGAATTTAAAGCAGAAATAGGCAAATATCTTGTTATTTTTATCTTCATGGCAGCAACAATAGGTCTTATATCAGGATTTACGGTTGCGTCCTCAAGCATGAAGATTGCCTATGACAACAGCTTTGAGAAATATAATGTGGAGTGGGGACATTTTACAGTTGGCAGTGAGTTGTCTGATGAGCTTGTGGCTGACATAGAAAAAGACAACGACGTAACAATGATCAAGGATTATTACAAGAACCTTGTGACAACCCCGGAGGCCGACGGCAAGAGTCCCGATGATGACACAAGAATAATGAGAATCTATAGAAGCAGAGATGTGATGAACAAGATCTGTATAATGGACGGACGTCTGGCGGAGACAGATGATGAGATCGCTCTAGACAGAATGTATGCGGTAAATAATAACATTGATATCGGAGATACCATAACAGTTGCCGGAAAGAATTTTGAGGTTACAGGTTATACAGCATTTCCGGATTACAGCTGTTTGTTTGAGGACAACAATGATACAATGTTTGATTCCATGTTATTCACGGTGGGAATTGCAACAGAGTCAGCCTATGACAAACTGGACAAGTCAAAGGAGGTGTACAATTACGCATGGCAGTACAAGAAAGCGCCTGCAGATAATAAGGCAGAGAAGAAGCTTTCGGATGACTTTCTTGAGGATATAATCCAGAAGATCTATACCTCGGGCAATACCATTGATCTCTATATCCCAAGATATCAGAACAGAGCTATTAACTTTACCGGAGATGATCTGGGTGGAGATACAGTCATGATGTTCACACTGCTCTATATCGTAATGGTCATCATGGCATTTGTATTTGCAGTTACTACCAATAACACAATACTTAAAGAGTCAACAGTAATAGGAACTCTCAGGGCTTCCGGTTACAAGAAGAGTGAGCTGTTAAGACACTACATGACGCTGCCGGTACTTGTTGGACTGCTGGCATGTATAGTGGGAAATGTCTTAGGCTACACCTGTATGAAGAAGGTGGGAGAGTCGGCTTATTACGGAAGCTACAGTCTTACCACATATGTAACTAAATTTAATGTGACAACTTTTCTTGCCACAACTGTTGCACCATTTGCAATGCTGGTGATAATAAATGCACTGGTAATAAGCTCCAAGCTTAAGCTTAGTCCACTTAAGATGATAAGAAGGGACATGGGAAGATCAAAGAGAAAGAAGGCAGTGAAGCTTCCTCACTTCAAGTTTATGAACAGGTTCAGGATAAGGATAATATTCCAGAACATTTCAAGTTATATTACATTATTTGCAGGAATATTCTTCGCAGACGTGTTACTGTTATTCGGACTTATGATGACGCCGCTGCTTACTCATTACCAAAATGAGATTGTGGACGGAATGATATGCAGTAACCAGTACATACTTGCAGAACCGGTTGATACCTCAGTGGAAGGAGCAGAGAAATACGCAGCAGCCTCAGTTGTCATTGACGATGACAAGCAGGAAGAGGTTACAGTGTATGGAATAGAACCTGACAGCAAGTATTTCAAGAAGGACCTTTCCAGTTCGGATATACTGATCTCAGAGGGCTATGCCAAGAAATACGGAATAGAGAACGGTGACACCATCAAGTTAAAGGATGAGTATGAGGACGGTAAATACAGCTTCAAGGTTACAGGCAGCTACTACTACCCATCAACCATATCCGTGTTCATGCCGATAGATAAGTTCAGGGAAGTATTTGATAAGGATGATGACTATTATACAGGATATTTCTCAAATACAGAGCTTACAGACATTGATGACAAGTACGTGGTAAGCGTGATCGACGAGGCTGCCATGACAAAGGCTTCAAGACAGCTTGAGAGATCCATGGGAAACATGTTCTATCTGTTTAATGTATTTTCAGTAATATTGTTTGCATTGCTGGTATATCTTCTCACCAAGATAATCATAGAGAAGAACACAAACTCCATATCAATGACCAAGATTCTTGGTTACACCAACCGGGAGATCAATGGTCTGTATATGACAGCAAATGTCTGGGTGGTAATCTTTTCTTCTATTATAGGAATAATTATATCTGCCCTCACAATTAAGCCGATCTTCTCAGCCATGATGGCAAATTATGTAAGCGGTTATATGGACTGCTACATTGCACCGTATATTTACCCATTAATGCTTGCCATATCTCTTGTGGTATTCTTTCTGGTACAGCTTACCCAGATGAAGAAGATCAAGAGCATACCTATGGATGAGGCATTGAAGAATGTAGAATAAATTATTAAGTTTAAAAAAAACCTGCATGACTTATCATGCAGGTTTTTACTCTTTGAATAATTCAAAAGAAAATTATTTAACAACAACTACGTTTGTTGCACGTGACTTGCTCTCATCCTTAGGATCAGCCTCTACATCATAAGTAACCTTCTGACCTTCTACAAGAGTCTTGTAACCGTCACCAACAATAGCTGAGAAGTGAACGAATACATCATTTCCACCATTGTCATTTGAGATAAAACCATATCCCTTTTCTGCGTTGAACCACTTAACTGTACCGTTATTCATTTCGGGTACCTCCTAAAAAATTAGTTGCATGACAGATATGCCATGTTTATGCATGTACTGGACTTTCATATACCTGCACGATGTACCCAATAAATCAAATCTCCCATGACGATATGTCATCGTTTATATATGCCCCTTGAACAAATAAAAAACTACGATCCCGACATTGAACAAAAGCCTGATTTTATCGGAAAACGTGTTCACAGTAAACTAACCTTGAATACATTCACATAATACTTTTGTTTAGGTCATTTGTCAAGAAAGTAATGAGCTTATATGTGGACTGATTATCATATTTATTTTGTGCCGGAATATACATATATCAGGGTTGTCTAAGTGCAGATAAAAGATAAGGGGGCTGTGGCTTGGAGAGGTTCATGAGAGTTGTTATTCTGCTGGTCAGTCTTATTGCGGTTCCATATATTATGTGGCAGGTAATGAGGATAAAGGGAAATAAAAACATCATTGCCCTGGAGAATGTCCAGACGGGAAAGTCGGTAAGTATATTTGAGGGAAATGATTATGCCCTGATGGATGTGGAGGAATATCTGGTGTATTGTCTTCCGGGGATTGTGGATATGGGCATGGATGACGAAATGCTTAAGACCATGGCAATAATAATGAGGACTTCCATATATGGGGAGATGTACCCGGAGCTGGTGTACCAGAGCCCTTACGCTGAGGAGGGTGGAGAGACAGGCCTTGAGGTAGCCACCGGAACCGACAGTGCAATGTACAATCTTATACGGAACGGAAGCTGCCTGGTAAATGAGGACAGTCTCACTGAGGTAAGGTATGACAAGTCGGAGCTTATGGACAAATGGGGCGGAAGCTATTATACATATATGAACAGGCTGTGCAGTGCAGTGCTCGCTACCAAGGGACAGGTAATATGCTATGAGGGAATGTTCATAGTGCCGGTATATCATCAGGTCAGTGTGGGACAGACTGTGTCGGCACAGGAGATATATGGCAAGGAAATCCCTTATCTTCAGGGCACCGACAGCAAGGAGGACATTACCTGTGATGGATTTTCTGTTACACAGGTGGTTGACGGACTCCGCATAAAGAAGCTGTGTGACCTGTATTGTGAACAGAACCCGGCAGCATATATTGACTACAGCAAGGACACATCAGGGACAAATGAAGATAGCTCATCTGCAGACGATGAAACAAAAGCAGATAATGGAAGAGAAACAACAGCAGGTGACAAGGATACAGAAAAAGGCAGTACCGATAACGTGGATAAAAATACCAATAAGGGGAATGAGATAAATATATTAGAAGCCACGGAGCATGGATTTGTAAAATATGTAAATGTATTCGGGAAGACCATGACAGGACAGACATTTGCAGGGGTAATGGGCTTGCAGTCGGCTAATTTCCACATCGATCAGGTGGACGACGGCTACAGGATCATAACCATAGGAAAGGGAAACAGCCTGGGACTGTCCCTGTGGGGCGGCGAAGCCATGGCAAGGCAGGGAAGAACCTGCCATGAGATCATAAAAAAATATTATGCCAATGTGGATATAATTGATATGGCACAGTAAAGATTGCCCGGATAACATAATAACAAAAATAAATTCTCTGCATAAAATAAAATATTGCCGTCAATAATATGACTGAGGTGATAATTTATGAAGAAATTTATTAGTACGGTGCAAAAAAACATATTCTACGTATCTCTCATTGTGGGAATGATCGCCCTTGTGGGGATAGTGGCTATTTTTGCAAAGAAACGTGGGGATGACAAAACCTCAAAAATGATGAGGGATGATACAGGAGTATCAGAGAAGACAACAGATGAAGAGTTCGGAGCTTACGATTTTGGAGACGAGGATACAATGGGAGAAACATCAAGGGACCGAAGAAGCTATATTGCTGAAACTGAGCAGGCAAAGGCAGTGCAGTCGGCAGTAAGCAAGAACACACAGGAAGCCACGGGAAAGACAGAGAATGATTCAGAGTATGTATTGAATTACGATGGAAGCGAAAGTCTTATGTGGCCTCTCAGAGGAAACATCGTGAGAGAATTCTCAATGGATACTACAGTATACTACGAGACACTCAATGAGTATAAGGTAAGCCCTGAAATGCTTATTGAGGGAAATGAAGACGACAAGATAATCGCCTGCTACAGAGGAAAGATCACAGATGTGGGAAGTGACCCGGTTATCGGAAATTATATCACCATTGATCTGGGTGGAGGCTTCCTTGTAACATACGGATCATTAAAGGATATCACGGCACACCTTGGTGAAACAGTACAGGCAGGAGATGTTGTGGCAACCTTAAGCACACCTACAAAATACAATACAGAAGAAGGCACTGCACTTTATCTTAAGATCACAAAGGATGGCACACCTGTGGATCCTTTAAGTCTTATAAATTAATATATAGCAGAAATACCATTTGCGCTTTTCACATATATTGCATAAACTGACAGGTTTAGTGCATAATTAAGTGAAAAGCGCTATTTTTTTATTTTTTCAGCATGATATAATATGTAAGAAATAAGCGATAAAAAATATTTATAGGCTGATGATTATGTGAGAGGTGGAAGAGATGGTTTATTGTAGTGTGTGTGGAAACAGCTTACAGGGAAATGAAAGAACCTGCCCATGCTGTGGTTCCATATTAAACAGTGGCAATACAATAGAAGATACTAATACTATGATGACAGAGGGAGATTATCTGGGCAGAGGTGTGTTCTTAGATAATGAACAGCAGAACAGATACTATGAGCCGGATGAAACCCAGGGATATTCACGGGACTCGGTGACGGTAGCTGCACAGACATACGGCGCACCTTCAGATCGGTCAAGACTCAGACAGTCATTTGACAGGCAGCCGGTTGGGGGAAATGGATACAACATGCCACCCGAGCCACCGAGACCTGGACAGGGATATAACATACTTGAGCCGCCGAGACCTGGACGAGGATATAACATACCTGAACCGCCAAGACCGGGAAACGGATATAATGGACCGGATAGCTCTGAGATGATATATGACACCCAGCCAACCACACAGGGACGTACATATAATACAAGATCCGAGTACACAAGATCCCAGCGGACATATGATGAACCTACAGGTTCGGGGGACTATGATGAATACGAGCCACCAAGAAAAAATGGCAACAGGAATATGCTCTTATGGTGTATCCTCATGGTGCTGGTAGTTGTGGTGATATCAGGTGGTCTGATCATATATGTGGTCCTTAAAGGTGATAAGAATGGCAACGGAAACAGTGCTTCAACAGAAGAAGCTGCATCAACAGAGGAGTTCCAGGAAGTGGTCGTGAAAGATACTTTTCAGGACGTTAATTTCAGGGAATATGTTATGAACTATGTGGATACAGACGGAAACGGCAGATTGAACTATGACGAGGTTCAGGCAGTTAAGGAGCTTCAGATAGCCCAGAAGGGAATAAAGGATCTTACAGGGATAAATGTGTTCACTGAGCTTACCAAGCTTGATTGTTCAGGAAACGGTCTAAGGAATATAGATATCAGTGCAAATGAAAATCTCGTGAGCGTGAAGTGTACCGGTAATAATTCTACTACCATATATATAAACGGCAGATATAACATAGGCAGTGATAATGACAATGACGATGTCAAGGAAACCTTTTCTGTAAATGGCAGCAATGAGCTTAAGATAACATATGATACAGGAGTTAAGATTGTCAACGGACAGAGCCAGGAGGTTCTTAATACTGTAGAGAAGCAGACAAAGACAGAGCCAACCACTGAGAAAGCTTCTGAAGAGTCCAAGAACAGCGAGCAGAAGAAAGAAAATAAAGAGATAATATCTTACAGCAGTACAAGATATCTTGTGGACACTGATCTTGCAGGCATGAGCGAAAATGATCTCATGTTGGCAAGAAACGAGATATTTGCAAGGCATGGAAGAGGTTTCAAGGATAAGGAAATCCAGGATTATTTCGATGGACAGGAATGGTATAAGAGGGTATATGAGCCTGATGAATTTGATACGGGGCTTCTTACAGATGTGGAGATTAAGAATATAGAGTTTATAAAGGTATATGAAAGTATAATACAGAATGATTATGATGTAACATACTATGAGTGTACCTATGAAACACCGGATACCAACAGAAGATTTACCCTTACGGCCTATGACAGCTATTCGGGAGAACTTACCGAGACTGATCAGGACGGAAATATTATATCAGACGGAGCATTTACCAAGGTGGCAATGAACCACTACAGAGTTGTAATGGGGGGAAGAACCTATGATTTCTACACATACATAGGCTCCCACAATAAAGAGTTATACATAGTGGAGGATGACCACACCACATATTCAGCTTACTAATTATATATACCATAACAGCGATAAAACACGATTTGCGGGTTTTTGTCCGCTGATTGGCAGTCATTAAATGCCGATGTTGCATTTTCCTCGGTGCTATAAAAAACCCGGAAAACAGATTTTTAAAATCTGTCTTCCGGGTTTTCCTTTACCCTGAGAAGTTATCTCTTGGCTTTATAGTTCTATATGAGTTTATTAGCCCATTACAACCTCAACACTGTGAGCCTTGCCATCACCGAATACAGGGAGGACATTGCCGTCGATAGCAGCGCCATCAACAGTAACACTCTTGATACCCTTGTTTACGTGATCCGGGTTAGTAACCTTAATGTCATATGTTGCGCCACGGAACTGACGTGTAGCATTAAGTCCATCCCAGGCAGCAGGTATTGAAGGATCGATCTTAAGACCATCGAAGTCTGCCGAGATACCTAAGATGTACTGTGAAATAGCTACCATGTTCCAAGCAGCAGTACCTGTGAGCCATGAGTTCTTACCCTGACCGAAGTGGTTGCCAGGCTTGCCGATATCTGAACCAGCGTCCTTACCACCGATCATCTGACCATATACATATGGCTCAGTCTTGTGGATATCTGATGTCTCCTCAGTGAAAGCAGGAGCAATCTCTGAGTAGTACTTGAATGCCTGATCTCCGGCACCTGCGTAAGCAGCAGCACAGATGATCCATGCATTGTTATGTGTGAATATACCGGCATTCTCCTTGTATCCACCTGGGTATGTTGAGATCTCACCATACTGGATGTAGTACTTTGTAAATGCTGGATTGTTAAGTACAAGTCCGTGCTGTGTATTAAGTCTCTCGTCAATAGCAGCAAGAGTCTTCTTATCGCAGCCCTGATCCTTACCGATGTCTGACATGATAGCGAAGCCCTGTGGCTCGATGAAGATCTGTCCTTCTTCACATTCCTTAGAACCCATCTTCTCGCCGTTTGCGTCGTAAGCTCTTAAGAACCAGTCGCCGTCCCAAGCTGACTCCATGATGTTGGCCTTCATCTTATCGATCTCAGCCTGAGCAGCCTCAGCCTCAGCGTCCATTCCAAGGTGCTTAAGGATTGCAACGTAGTTAGGACCTGCATATGTGAAGAGGGTAGCAACCATAACTGACTCAGCAACCTTTGAGTAGCCGCCCTCAGCAGCGAACTTAGGGTTTGTATATGTCTGGAAGCTTTCACCAGGTGTATCTGAGAAGCATGAAAGGTTGATACAGTCATTCCAGTCAGCTCTCATTGCAAGTGGAAGTCCGTGTGGTCCAAGGTTATTAACGATCTTGTAGAATGAAACCTTTAAGTGATCAAGCATTGGCTTAGCAAGTGACATATCATTGTCATATGGAACCATCTCGTCAAGGATTGCCCAGTCACCTGTCTCCTTGATATATGCTGATACTGAAAGGATGAGCCATAATGGATCATCTGAGAAATCACCACCGATATCTGCGTTGCCCTTCTTGGTAAGTGGCTGGTACTGATGGTAACATCCACCGTCAGGAAACTGAGTTGAAGCAATATCTATGATTCTCTGTCTTGCTCTGTCAGGGATCTGATGAACGAAACCAAGAACATCCTGGTTAGAATCTCTGAATCCCATACCACGACCGATACCTGACTCGAAGTATGAAGCTGAACGTGAAAGGTTGAAAGTAACCATACACTGATACTGGTTCCAGATATTAACCATACGGTTTACCTTGTCATCAGGAGTATTTACATTGAGGATACTTAAGAGCTTGTCCCAATGTGCCTTGAGCTCTGCGAGACCTGCCGCAACCTTCTCAGGTGTGTTGTACTTCTCCATCATCTCAAGAGCCTTTACCTTGTTGATAGTCTTGCCGTCAGCCTCGAACTTCTGGTCAACAGGCATTTCAACGTAACCAAGGATGAATACAAGAGTCTTTGTCTCGCCCGGAGCAAGAGTGATCTTCTTGTAGTGTGAAGCGATAGGTGACCAGCCATCTGCAAATGAGTTGTTAGCCTTGCCTGCCTCAACTGCCTGTGGATTGTGGAATCCATTGTAGAGACCGATGAATGAGTCTCTATCTGTATCGTAACCGTCGATTTCGTCATTTACTGTGTAGAATGCGAAATGATCACGTCTGTCTCTGTACTCTGTCTTGTGGTATACAGTTGAACCGACAACCTCTACACGACCTGTACTGAAGTTTCTCTGGAAGTTTGTGCAGTCATCCTGTGCGTCCCAGAGACACCACTCTGCAAATGAGAAGAATGAGAATGTCTTCTCCTCTGAGCCTTCATTTGTAAGAACAACCTGCTGAACTTCTCCTGCGTAGTTCTGAGGAACGAAGAATGTAACCTCTGCCTTTAAGTCGTTCTTCTTACCGGTGATGACAGTGTAACCCATACCATGACGACACTCATAAGAATCAAGCTCTGTCTTAACTGGTGACCAGCCCGGATTCCAGATTGTTCCGTTCTCATTGATATAGAAATAACGCCCCCCCATATCTATAGGAACATTGTTGTAACGGTATCTTGTGATTCTACGAAGACGTGCGTCCTTATAGAATGAATAACCTCCCGCAGTATTTGAAATGAGTGAAAAGAAATCCTGAGTTCCAAGGTAGTTGATCCAAGGATAAGGAGTTCTAGGAGATGTGATGACATACTCCTTTTTGGCATCATCAAAATAACCAAATTTCATGTAGCTTATACCTTCCTTTCGCTTAATTATGTACTGTTTAATATTGGCTGAACATGTATCTATCCCTTTTGCATAGCCATATGAATTTATTATACATGATAAAAGTATAAAAAACAACAAAGGAACTGGGAAATTAAGACCGATTTTCGTATTATGCTACAATGGTTATTGGATGATATGCGGTTATTACTGGTAAATTGGTACAAGCAGGATCTTTGATATATGGAATTTTAAAATTTGTGCAATATAGTCAGTGGAGGTTGGTAACTTTGATGTTTTTTATACAGTACTTTATAATGCTTGAATATTCAGACATTTTCTGATAAAATGATAACACCATTCACAAAATTTTCACGAATTCAAGAATGAGAAGTATATTAGTAAAGGATAATCAGGGAGGAGAAATAGGTATGAATTGTCCAAATTGCGGTAATAACATGGATCAGCCAGGTCAGTGCCCGGTGTGCGGCACTATGGTGGGAGGATATAATCTTGCACAGGATATGCCTGTACAGCCACAGCCGGATATGCAGAATCAGGGATTTGATCCTTCAGTCGGAGGAGATATGGGAGTATATCAGATGGATCCGAGTATGACAACAGCACCGGCTAAGAAGTCACCGGTTGGTAAGATAATCGCTATCATTGCTATTGTTGCGGTGATTGCAGTGGGTGCATTTCTTGTGATCAAGTTTGTTGGCGGTGGAAACGGTAAGAGCCAGGTTGAGGCATTCTTAAAGGGTCTGTCAAACATGGATGCAGACGCTATTGCCAAGACAGTGGATCCTGATGTGACAGACGATGAGGAGATTGACTCATTAACACAGTCATTTGCCCTTATGGAAGGTATGGGAATTGAACTTGAGATTACATACGATATCGGTGATGCAAAGAAGGGTGATAAGACACTTATAGAGTCTATTAAGGATGAGCTTTATGACGGCGAGGATGTAAAGATCTCAGCAGCTTATGTATATGACTGTACAGTAAATGTAAAGGCAAGCTACATGGGTGAGAGCCAGGATGAAGACGAGAATATGCAGCTTGTTGCCTACAAGAAGGATGGCAAGTGGTATGTAGGCGGAACCGCTGAATAAGCCGGAGCTGGTTCAGACAGGTTGCAAGCTTATACCTGAAAAGGTTTAGAAAAGTTAATAAGATCAATAAAAAGGCACAGCCGCCGGATAATTATTCCGCAGGCTGTGCCTTTTGTAACGATGTCACAGACATCGTTACGCTGCAGCAACCCTTGCCGCAGGCAATTTTAAATGGTTGCTGCTCCATTCTTTTTAATGATGCCTGTGACATCGTTACAATAATTACATACAGAAAATTCTTTCCTTTAATGTCTTGCTCTCACCCGGAGCCAGTTCCACGTAGCCTGTTACGGCAGGATCAGCATCAAGGTTTGGAGCGTCAATGAGCCAGCTCATTGGTTCGGGACAGAAGAAGCCCTTATCTCCGTTGTAGTTCCACATGATCCAGAACTTCATGACATCGCTTACTTCATAACAGATACGCTTGCCGCTTACCTTATCGGTAACAACAACTCCGTAGAAAGGCTTGCCGTCTAACTCGCCCATCTCGGCAGTGTACATATCGTTGTCGATATCCTGGAGAACAGGAACCATATCGCCCTCCTTGTACATCTGGTCGTAAGCAGTGAAAGGAAGGTGCTTAAGCGTTGGGATACAGTGCTCGTCAAGCTCCCACTTGTCGCCTACAGGAACACGGAGTCTTACATTGGCACCGGCACCATCTGATGTGAAAGGTCCCTTGATGGCTATGTGGTTACATACACCATAAGGCATCTGCTTGTCTGAAAGATTTGTAAGGGTAAATTCATAGTTCATTCCCTCAGGCGTGAGAGTGAATGTGAAGTCTGCCCTGAATTTTACTGGGTATGTTTCAAAGAACTCGTCGTTTTCATCATATACATAGAAAGTCTTCGCAACAGCGTTGTCTCCATCAGTTGTAACACTGTCTATGTTGTGGGTTCTTAGGTGCAGAAAACCATGAAGGTGGTTGCCGAGCGGATCATTGCATGGAAAATGGTATATTGCATCAGAGGTCTTAAGATTGCCATGAGATAATCTGTTAGGAAGATAAAGAGTAGGCATACCCCATATTTCTGCCTGAGACTTAAGGACTTCCGGTGTAAGCTCAGGATCATTTCTAAAGAAATCAACATCCATGGCTGTGTTTTCAAGCTTCATTATGTTACTTCCGATAAATGGTGCGATAAGTGCGTGGTAATCACCTGCACGGAGCTCTATGGCTTCAGCCCCCTTATAATCAATTACTTCTGCAATAGTTGACATTTCGTTCCTCCTGATTGTGTGTGTTATATATACATAAAAATACTATCACGATATGGTTTTCATGTCTAGTTTATACGGCAGAAAAGGCAGGAAAAATTTCGCATTTTTGGCTGTGTAATTATGTTGTAAAATGTTATATATTTAATGTACCAACCTTGAATTGTTCATAATGGTGTGATAAAATTCATACGTTGATGTATACAAGAATAAATTTGTTTGATATATTGTATCAAGTTTTATATGGTAAGAGGGAAAAAAGATGGTTGATAAGAAAAATCCCAATTATATCAGGCGGCAGAGAGCGATAGCAAGAAGAAAGAGACAGATAAGGATCCGAGTTGCTACTGTTACGGGAATATTTGTTTTGTTTGCTATAATAATATTTGCAACAAAATACAAAGGCGACTTTAAGAGAATATTTGGGGGCGAAAGTGCTGATAAGACTACAGAAGCCGTAGATAATAAGAAAGGAGATACAACCTCTGAGGCAGCTACAGGCAGTGAGGATACTACAGGAGAAGCTGTAACGGACGGCTCAGACGCTTCCACAGAGGAGCAGACAGCCGGTGTGGATGTTGCTGAAGCTGCCAGGGCTGATAGTATTAATGTAACAAATCCTGACCTTTCATCAAAGGGCAGCGACTGGTATGACGATGCTATATTTGAACCGGGAAATGTAACTGATGATGCATATTTTGACAAGGTTGCTCTTATCGGTGATTCAAGAACAGAGGGATTGGCGTTCTACTGTGATGTGAATAACTGGGCTATCATGGCTGACAAGGGACTTACAGCCAGCAAGGCTCTCGAGAATGATATTGTCAAGCTTGCAAACGGTACCACGGTAACACCTATAGAGGCTTTGGGATACAAGGAATATAAGTATATATATATCGGCTTCGGAATGAATGAGCTGGGATGGTTATATCCTGAGGTATTTATTGATGACTATAAAACATTTATAGAAGAGGTTAAGAAAGTACAACCGAATGCAGTTATCATGGTTGAGAGTATTCTTCCGGTATCTGCGTCTAAGTCAGCGTCAGATGAGAACATCAATAATTCCAAGATAACCACATACAACGGAATGCTCCTTGATATGTGTAAGGAGTTTGGAGATGTAATATATCTGGATACGGCATCTGCCGTAACAGTTGATGGTGCACTCCCGGAGGAGGCAAGTACCGATGGAGTACATTGTGATAAGAATTACAATGAGAAGATACTGGAGTATATAAGAAAGAATACTTATGTGCGAAAGACTGCTCAGTAAATTATATTTTTAAAGAGGTATAAGAAAGATGAAGAAGAAATTACTTGTTTGCCTTGCTATGGCAATGTGTCTTGCAGGATTTGCAGGCTGTGGATCAAAGGAAGAGAAGAAGACAGAGGATGTTTCAATGGACATTCACTCAGTAGCAAAAGAGATAGTTGATAACGGCAATTTCACAGATATAGCTGAGATCAACAAGGATAAGGGAATTTCCCAGTATTCAGTTGGTGACGCAGAGATAGCTGACGCTGTTACGTATTTCTCATCAGGTGCTACAGCAGAGGAAGTCGTTATATTTGAGGGGGCTACAGATGCAGATGCAGATAAGCTCCTTACAGCAGCAGAAGAGAGAAAAGAAGATGATTATAAGACCTGGCAGGATTACAAGCCTGAAGAGGTATCAAGAGTTGACAAGGCAGTCATCAAGAAGAGCGGCAAATACGTGGTATTCTGTATCGCTGATGACAAGAATGCTGTTTCAGCGGTTATAGATAAGTACTTTAAGTAAGTGGATTATACATGATGGGAGTAAAAGGGGGCATATATATACCTCCTTTTACTATTTAATTCAGAAATTATGCTTGCCCATTGATATTTTTGTGACACAAGTGGAAAGATGTGAGTACTATATATAAGAAGTGTGTGCATATTATTTGCCGGCGTGAATAGGATAAAAAACAGAGAGAATCGAATATTTGGGTAATATACCATAGCCGGCACTTGATCATATAGGCCACCGGGGAAGCCTGGGGGCTGTACATACAGGTGCACAATGTAATCGGAATATTAAAAATAAGATCAGGAGGAACTTAAGACATGGGAAAGGAATTATTTAAACCGGGAAATATGTTATATCCATTGCCGGTGGTGATGGTATCATGTAAGAGGGAAAATGAGAAAGCAAATATTGTGACTATTGCCTGGGCAGGAACAGTGTGCAGCTCGCCTGCAATGGTGTCCATATCTGTACGCCCTGAGCGTTATTCATACGATATAATAAAGGAAACAGGAGAGTTCGTTATCAATCTTGTAACTGAAGATCTTGCTTATGCTACAGATTATTGTGGTGTCAAGTCCGGAAGAGATGTAGATAAGTTTAAGGAGATGAAGCTTCATGAGTGTCCTGGCGTGAATGTCAAGGCACCGGGAATTGCTGAAAGTCCTGTAAATATCGAGTGTAAGGTTAAGCAGGTGATCCCTCTTGGAAGTCATGACATGTTCCTTGCCGAGGTTGTGGGCGTCCAGGTCGATGATAAATACATGGATGAGACAGGTAAGTTTAACCTTAATTCCACAGGACTTGTGGCATATTCCCACGGAGAATATTTTAACCTTGGTGAGAAGATCGGAAAGTTTGGTTACTCAGTGAAGAAGAGAGGATAAAGATGAAGCTTGAGTTATATGCACATGGCAAGATAAATCTTGGGTTGGATGTTATAGGCGAAAGACCTGACGGATACCATGAGGTGAAGATGATAATGCAGACCGTGGAGGTCTGTGACAGGCTTGAATTCGAAGACATTGATGAAGATGAGATACAGTTGAAGTCTGACGCTGCATTTCTTCCACTGGATGGGGACAACCTCATCTGTAAGGCATGCAGGCTCATGAAGGATGAGTATGATATAAAAAAAGGTGTCCGCATAAGTCTTGAGAAGCATATTCCTGTTGCTGCCGGTATGGCAGGGGGAAGTGCGGACGCAGCAGCAGCTTTGGTTGCCATGAATGAGATATTTGCCCTGGGATTAAGTCGGGACAGGCTTATGGAGCTTGGAGTGAAGCTTGGAGCAGATGTACCTTATTGTATAATGAAAGGAACTGCTCTTTCAGAGGGAATAGGTGAGAAGCTTACAGAACTTGCACCAATGCCTGACTGCTATATACTTATTGCCAAGCCGGGGATAAGCGTGTCCACTAAGGAAGCCTATGGTGGACTGGTGCTTGATGAGCATACATTACATCCGGATATTGACGGCATGGTGGAAGCCATTAAAGCAGGTGACCTTAAGGGTGTTACGGACAGAATGGGAAATGTCCTTGAACCGGTGACCGCAGGAAAGCATGAGGAGATAGATATCCTTGAGGCAGCCATGAAGGACAGAGGCGCGTTGAATGCCATGATGACAGGAAGCGGACCTACTGTGTTCGGAATATATGATGATAAAGCTAAAGCAATGGATACGGTAAGATATATAAAGGAAAATGACCAGGCAAAGCAGATATTCCTTGTGAAGCCGTATAATGTTTAGGTAAGTGTTCTAAGGAGGAAAACGTAGGATGGAATTAAAACTGGATATGAGTAGTTATCTTCCTTTAAGAGAGGTTGTGTTCAGGGCTTTGAGGGACGCCATAGTCCATGGTGAGTTTGAACCGGGGGAAAGGCTGCTGGAAGTAACCCTTGCAAATAAACTGGGAGTCAGCAGAACTCCTGTCAGAGAGGCCATAAGAATGTTGGAGCTTGAGGGTCTCGTGGTAGTAGTGCCGAGACGAGGCGTAGAGGTGGCAAAGATCACAGAAAAAGATCTGTGCGATGCTCTTGAGATAAGAATGGCTCTGGAGGAGCTGGCAGTAGGACTTGCCTGTGACAGGATTACTGAAGAAGGCAGAGAAAAATTACAGGAAGCCTGTGTTCTATTCAAGGAGGCTGTTAATTCCAAGCAGGTTCCGGCTATTGTAGAGAGCGACGAAGCTTTTCATGATGTAATATTCGAGGCTACCAACAATTCAAGACTTGTAAATCTTGCCCAGAATCTTCGTGAGCAGGTGTACAGATACAGAGTTGAGTATGTTAGAGACTTTGATTATCATGATAAGCTGGTGAAAGAGCATGAGGCAATAACCAATGTTGTTCTTACGGGAGACAAGGAGCTGGCAAAGCAGCTTATAAGACAGCATATATACGATCAGGAACAGACAGTAATAAAGAATATAAGCCAGTGAGAATAAAAAGTTTAATAACAGAATAAAAAATATTTAAAGACAGATACTAAATTCAGGATTTAGTATCTGTTTTTTAATTTTAATGTAAGGAGGCTTCATATGGAAACATCGATCCGGAAAAATAAAGATATAAGCTCCATAGACGGAGGCTCTCTATATATAAGTAAGGATATCCGGGAGAATGTAGCCAGAATCGAGGGTATATTCTCCGGCTGCGGGGATGTGGTTAAGAAAAAGCTCCATCTTCCTATGGCAGGGGGCGAGGGAGATATTTATATTCTGTATATAGACGGACTCTGCAACAATGAGTTTGTATCGGAGACCATAATAAAGCCCCTTACCTGGGAGTGGCGTGACAATGTTTCGCCGGACCTTATGAACCTTATATGGGAATACGGTGCCCAGACGGCGGATATAACAAAGGAAGATAATTTTGACAATGCTGTGTGGGCGGCCATGAAGGGAGACACGGCAGTATTTGTATCCGGGGCAACAGAGGCTCTTATAGTATCCACCAAGAAGTTTCCCCTTCGTGGAATAGATGAAAGTAGTGTGGAGAGTGGAATGAGAGGTGCCAGAGACAGCTTTAATGAAGGCTTTCGTACCAGCACTGCCCTCATAAGGCGAAGGATAAGGGATACAGGACTTAAGGTGGAGCAGGGAGTTATAGGAAGAAGAAGCAGGACGGATTATGCCCTTATGTATATAGAAGATCTGGCAGAAAAAGAGCTTCTTGATGGTATAAGGGAGAGGATATCTGCCTATGAGATAGACGCTATCTACGACAGTGCCATGGCGGAACATCTGATGGAGAAGAAGTGGTATAATCCCTTTCCCGTATTCCAGTCAACTACCAGACCGGATAAGGCGGCGGCAGCTATTGCTGACGGAAGAGTAGCCATAGTCTGCGATAATTCCCCTGAGGTACTGCTTGTTCCTGCCACTATGAATACACTGTTCCAGACTGCCGATGATTATTACAACAGGTGGCCTGTGGCGGTATTTGCCAGGATCATCAGATATGCGGCGGCATTTATAGCTATATTTCTACCGGGTATATATATTGCCCTCACCTGCTTTGAAAGGGAAATGCTTCCGGACAAGCTTTTATATGCCATTGCAAATGCCCGAAGCAATCTTTCATTTCCTATTGTAGTGGAGGTCCTTATTATGGAGCTTTTGTTTGAGCTTCTTCGGGAGGCAGGTATAAGGCTTCCTGAAAAGCTTGGAAATACCATTGGTGTTGTTGGGGGGCTTATTGTGGGACAGGCTGCTGTAGAAGCTGGAATTGTATCTACCATTGTGGTGATCGTTGTTGCCCTCACTGCCATAGCTTCATTTGCAATTCCCAATGAAGCCTTTGCTTCTATATTCAGATTGTTTAAATTTGTCGCCATAATATTCGGTGCACTGTTCGGTATATTCGGCTGTTACATTCTTATGATGTTCCTCATTGTTTATCTGTCCGGTATTGAGAGCTTCGGTGTACCTTACCTGTCCCCTCTTATATCTGACAGATGTGACACTCAGGCGTACAAGGATTTCGTTCTTCGTGCTCCTATCATCTCTATGTTTTTCAGACCGGAATTCGCAGACAGGCGTCAACGGGTCAGACTGCGTAGACGGTCAAAAGGGAGGTAGTAAGTGAGCTATTTTAGAAACAAAGCAACTCTTGGGTTAGGATTTGCGGCAACTTTTCCTCTGACAATATATTTTTTTCTCATTTTCTTTGGCAAAAATCATGGAAATTGGTTAATTATATCACTTTTATCAATGCTATGCTTCGCATTGATTTATGTGAGCATACAACATATTGTGTATAAAAACCTTGAAAAAATAGAACTTTCAGAAAAGAAAAATAACAACAAAAAAGTAAAAAACAGAATTAAATCACTTATTTGTTGGAATAATGTGACGAGAAACGTCATAAAAGCTGCATTTTTAATGTACATCCTGAAAAAACTTTTAAATCATATGTTTGAAAATAAAAGCCTCGTATATCCCGGTATGTTGGCTGTATTTTTTCTGGCTGTGTATCTGGCTGTGAAGGGAAAGAAGGCGTTTCACAGCTTTAGCTCGGTGGTATTTCCCCTTATGGCGATCTGTATAGGAGTTGTAGTTATAGAAATCATCCTGACAACAGAATATAAAGGGGAAAATGACATTCTGGCAATGATGTCCATGAGCCGTGAAAACGGTCTGTGCACCGCAATAATCCAGGCAATAAAGCAAGGGTACGGGTGTTTTTTTGTCTTTTGTATAGGTGAAGCAATTATGTTTATAGGCTACAGAAGCAGGGATGGATTAAAAAGATATGTCAGAAACAGCCTGATCATACCTGTTATTTCCGGGATAATTGTATCTCTTTTGGTGATAAATCTTCTGGGACAGAAAAGCCTGGCAAACGGTACAAAGACACCACTAAATATAGTATCGGCACTTATCCTGCCGGGAAGCAGGAGCACAAACCTTTCGGCACTGTTCATGTATCTTACGGTGGTATGGTGTATAGGGATCATTTCATCCTTCCTGTTGTTCATAAGGGAAAGCATGGATTGGAGGGCTGAAGGCGTGAACGACACTGAAATGGCCGCGAACAACAAGGGTGTCAGCATGAAGAATGAGAATGTGGCCGCGAACAACAAAGGCGGCAAGGAAAATGAGAATGTGGTCATAAACGATAGTGATGAGGATCGCAACAAGAAAAAGGCTGGCTGGGTACTGCTTTTATTGATAGTAGGATTGTGGATAGTTCTGGAGATATCCGGGAATAATTTTGACATAAAGATTTCTTACCTGTTTCTGGTATACCTGGGAATCATAGATCTTCCCATGTCTGTGCTGATACCATGGATAGCCGTGAGAGACAGGCCGGACATGAGAGGCATGGCATCATCCATACTGACAGTATTTATGGTTTGTGTGTTGACGGTGTGTATGGCACTGGTGTTTACCGGCTGCGGCGGTAAATCAGTGGAGCAGGTGGATTATCTGAGAGTTATCGAGATAGATAAGAAGGGCGATGAGTACGCACTGACATTTGTATCTGAGGAGCTTGATGACTCTGAGAACAGATTGGTGAAAGAGTCGGTATATGAAACCACCGGTAAGAGTATCAACAGTGCGGTGGAGAAGTACAACAGGGAGCATGTGAGAAGTCTTGATATGAGCCATATTGAATATATCGTAGTGGCTTCCGAGGATGATGTAGACTACGCGGTCTCTGAGGCACTAAAGGCTATACCTAAGAATTATATGAAGCTTGTGGTGTGCAGTAACCTTAAGGAGAAGGCAGGGGACTCCGGAATAAGGGAGTATCTTGAGAGCCACTATGAGGGAAGAGTAGTGGCAGCAATAAAGAACGACTGACAGAAAAGGCCGAGAGTTAAAATCCGGCATTTTATATGTCGAGGAAAAGCTATGGCATACATTTGCCGATGGTCAGATTTAGAAAAGATTGATGTTCAATGAAAGGAAGCTGTGATTATGTGGAGAATGATAAGAGCCGGTATAATGGGGGTTTTGTTCGGGGTTGTGGGTGGTGCCCTGGTGGGACAGATAAGTTATGGAAAAAAAGTCTATGATGATCTGAAAAATAAAATGGCAGAGACAGTGGGCAGTATAAATAGTGTGAACAGTGCAAATAGTGTGGACAGTGCCGAGGTTTCTTCCTACTATGATAATATAGATGAGATTGCGGGACTTCAGGATATTCTTGACAGCGAGGTGAGATATGAGGAGACCGCAGACCCGGAAGAGCTTAAGCAGTTAGAGCAGAAGAAGGCCATAATGATAAGGGTTCTGGCTGAGGATGGGGATCTGGGACTGGGAGACGATTACAGACAGTTCTGCAGCGGGGCAAGGGAATATGTTATGACCTGCCTTGCATCAGAGCTTGGTACGGATTATCAGGATAGGCTTACCAAGGATGAAATGAGAAAGACACTTATAATGAAGTTCGAGTATCTTGCAAAAAGTGCAGAAGAATATGCAATAGAGTACGGTATAAACGTAGAGTGTAAGCCGGTATTCGAGTATAAGTACATGCCGGCGTGCAGTGTAAATGGTATTCAGTATGAGGCGGGCTACTATGAAACACTTATGTTAAAGCTTGTGCTGTCGAAATAGCCTTGATATACTATTGACAGTTTCCTGGATGTTATAAATCAGGACAGTGATGGAACAGAAAAGGAACTTTATTGTATATTTTTCCCTATTGTGGTATAATCCAAGGCAGTTTAGGCAGGTAAGCCGGATGAATATACCATAATTAAAAGGAGCTTGTAAAAATGGCTAAGAAGGAATTATTAGTAATCTTCGGAGGACGCTCATCAGAGCATGATGTAAGCTGTGTATCAGTACAGACCGTTGCAAAGGCATGTGATCTGGAGAAATACAATATGACACTTGTGGGTATTACAAAGGATGGAAGATGGCTTCTTGCTGACAGTATCGACAGTATTGCAGACGGAAGCTGGGAGAACAGTAAGGTATCAGCAATCCTGTCACCTGATACATCAAGAGAATTGTTACTGAGATCAGAGGAGGGTATAATCTCTAAGACTATAGATGTTATTTTCCCTGTACTTCACGGAATGTTTGGTGAGGACGGTACAATACAGGGATTATTTGAAATGGCACACATACCTTATGTGGGCTGTGGAGTTATGGCGTCAGCGGCGTCAATGGATAAGTTCTTCACAAAGGTTATCGTTGATCACCTTGGAGATGTGGATCAGGCTAAGTTCGTTCCTGTTCTTGCCGATGATTTTGATGATATCGAGGCTGCCATGGACAGAGTTGAGGCAGGAGTTCCATATCCTGTATTTGTAAAGCCATCTAAGGCAGGTTCATCAAAGGGTGTGTCAAAGGCACACAACAGAGAAGAGCTTAGGGATGCACTGGATGAGGCTGTGAAGTATGACAGCAAGATCCTTGTGGAGGAAACTATCGTAGGAAGAGAGCTGGAGTGCGGAGTACTTGGATATGGCAAGAATACCAAGGCTTCATGCGTAGGAGAGATCCTGGCAGCAGCCTCAGCAGATTTCTATGATTTTGACGCAAAGTACAATAACGCAGACAGTAAGACAGTTATCGGAGCTGATATTCCTGAGGAGAAGGAAGCAGAGATACAGCAGAAGGCTGTAAGGATATTCAATGCCCTTGACGGCTTTGGTCTTTCAAGAGTTGATTTCTTCCTTGAAAATGAAACCAACAGGGTTGTATTTAACGAGATAAATACACTTCCGGGCTTCACATCCATCAGTATGTATCCAATGCTCTGGGACGCAGAGGGATATGATATAGAAACTCTGGTAAGCACTTTAATAGAAATGGCAACAGAAAGATGATAAAGGATGTTAAGATAAGGCTTGTGGGAGTCAGGGAGCTTCCTGACGCAGCAGAGCCGGAGGTAGTTGAGCTTGAGACCACCGGGCAGTACTATGTTAAGGATGACATGTGCTATGTGAAGTATGATGAATACTTTGAAGGTGAGGATGAGCCGGCGAAGAATCTTCTGAAGTTTAATAAAAAGAGCATGAATATGGTTAAGAAAGGACCTGTAAGCACCATGATGGAATTCGTCAAGGGCAAGAGTGCGTCTGTTTACTATGATACTCCGGTAGGTCCGGTGAATATGTTCATAACAACAAAAAGCTATAAGGTTAATGAGCATGACAAGGGTGTGAAGGTGGATATTGACTATCTTATAGACTATAAGATGGATTATATAACCAAGAGCAGCCTGGCACTTGAAGTTACATATCTGTAGATATATTGGAATACTTGAAAATGAAAGCCCTTCAATTATAATGTATTTGAAGGGCTGAAATTTTGTTTATTGTAATGATGTCTCTGACATCGTTACGCTGCAGCAACCCTTGCCGTAGGCAATTTTAAATGGTTGCTGCTCTATTTATTGTAATGATGTCCGTTTGCCGGATGTTTAAGAGAAGGGAATTTATATGGATAAATACGACAAACAGTTTGATGATTTCCTCTGCATAAGGACTATGGAGGATATGGTGGAGGATATTGAGCAGAAGCTTGACGAGACCGGGGACAGCCTGTATCAGGCTACATATTATAAGGATCTGGTGAAGCTGTTTAATGAGGTTCCCATGGAGCCGGAGGATACCCTTGTGGACTATGGCTGCGGTCTGGGCAGAGTACTTTTCTATGCAAATAACCGTCATTACTGCAAGACTACCGGTATAGAGGGAAATGCAGATATATACGGAAAGCTTATGGAGAATGTAAAGGGCTATCAGGGAACCTTCCTCGAGCAGGAGGACAGAATGAAGTTCTACAACGTAAGTGCTCTTGACTACGAGATCTCCCCGGAGGACAACTACTTTTATTTCTTTAACCCATTTTCCCATGAAGTGTTCAGGGAAGTAATAGAAAAGATCATGGAGTCGGCGAAGGCACATCCAAGAGATATAAATCTGCTGGTTTATTATCCGACATATCAGTATCTCCGGGTCATAAGAGAAAGCAAGATGTTCATACAGAAGAAGTTCATAAAGCTCTCAAACTATGAGAAGGATCATGATGAGAAGGTGATCGTGTACCACCTGTCAAAGGGCTTCCTGGGATTGTAGGGTAGATCAACAGCCTTTGTGAAATTAAAGTGCTCTATATGATTGCCTTAATGCAATGGCCAGAAGCACAAATGAGGTTGCCACGGTGATATATGCGGTCACCGGTGTGTTGAACATAATGTCCGGCATAAGGTATGAGAAGGTATTTATAGATATGTGAAGTATTATGGATGGCAGGATGGAGTTTGACCATATTGCCATAAGGGCAAATATTATGCCCATTGGAAATGCATAACAGAACTGGACCACATTGGCGTGGTAGGCACCGAATAAAAGTGCTGTGAAGATAACTGCTACAAGCTTTGGAGCAGTTATTTTTTTGTCTTTCTTCTCTCCGTTCCATAGCCGTAACATTTCCTCCGGCTTAAGGGTGAAATCAAAGGTCTTAGGGGAAAATATATTAAATGCAAATGCCAGTCCAAGGCCTCGAAACGCCAGTTCTTCACCTACAGGGGCAAGGAGGATGACGGTAAGGACCTGGAGAAAACCGTTATCTGCAGCGAAATTGTCGGCAACCATCCTGTTGTAGTCATCCAGGACATGTGGGAAGTTGTACTGGATACAGTATAATATTCCTGTGACAAATGCCTGGAACAGGAAGCCACACATTATAATGGCAAAAAAACGAAGGGGAACCATGACAGGTTCTCCTTCGAATAATAAAAGCTTATGCTTATGTCTGTCGTCGGATATATCCACAGGCTTCACCAGCTTGTAGTAGCCGTATCCGAACAGAGCTATGTATAAGGCATAGGCAAGAAAAGATATGTATGGTGTCAGATGAGTGCTGCTGTCGTTACATATACTGTATACGAGTGCGCTTGAGATAACCTGGAGCATGATACATGCCACAGGAACAAGACACATATATATGAACATAGCAACGTTAAATCTGTACTTCATCATAAATTCTGGATCTTCTTTGCCCTTTCCTTTTCTTTCTTTGCTTTAGCCTTGGCAGCAGCCTTCTCTTCCTTGCTTAACTCTTGAGCCTTAACCTCTTCGTTGTACATGTTCTGGTACTTACGCTGCTTTGCACGCATTTTTGATCCAAGAGACTTCTTCTCTTTTGGATTTTCTACGATCTTACCACGGACGTTCTTAACTTCAGTGATATATATACCTGAAACCATGGCTTTAACCTCGCCTCTTACAGGCATTACATCGTAAATTCCGTCGTCACAGATAAGGTTCATGATCTGTGGACCGATCTTAGCCTTTACGATAGGAAGCTTGGCCTTCTGGTAACGCTTAGGGGTCTGCTGCATTACCATCTTAGGTAGTCCCGCGTCCTTCATTGGCAGCATTTTTTTATCAATAACCAACATTGTAACTTTCTGAGCCTGTTCTCTTATGGCGTCCTTCTGGACCTGCTGTTTCTTCTGAAGACGTTTGCCTATGAAGTACAGCACACCCATGATGATCATGGCAACAGCCACGATAATGAGCATGATTATCCACCATTTCATAATTTGTGTCCTCCTAAAAATTTACTTCTTTTTCTCTGTCAGAGGAAGATTTTTGTCTCTCGCACTCTGAATAATGCCAGGTATTGTTTCAAGCACCGCTTTCCTTTCCTTTGGTGTGATACCTGTTATGGAGATAGGGTCGCAGATCTCGATCACAACCTTATGACCATGTATAAGATGGTGTTTATTTGCTTCCATCATCTTGTCTGTTCCACATATGGATACAGGGACGATCTTGACGCCCGCCTTCTGGGCGATCTTATATGCACCGTCTTTGAATGGAAGCAGCTCTTCACCTTTGTTTCTTGTTCCCTCAGGAAATATCATCATGGATTGTCCTGATTTCACTACGTCGGCAGACTGGAGAATTGTCTCAAGTCCTTTCTTGATGTCTGTTCTGTCAAGGTATGTACAGCCCATGTCATCCATGTAATGGGTGAGTAAAGGCACCTTCTTGATGTTGTCCTTGGACATGAATGCCAGGGGAACACCGAAAGCGTTGTGGCAGCACAGGATGTCGAACAGTCCCCGGTGGTTTCCTACGAATAGGACAGCCTCATCCCTGGGGAGCTTCTCCTTGCCTATAACTGTCATCTTGCAGCCTGACAGGAACAGGACCATACTAAAAAATCTGCGTACAAGTCCGTATGCCTTTAAATATGCCTTCTGAGGATCCTTCTTCGCCACATGACTGATGTACAGATGATATGGGAAGCAGAGGATTATACCCAGTATGGCAGGTATTGCCGCAATAATTGTTCTCATATATAACTCCTTTTACTGGTCTCTGCCGTAGAGGTTTACTGTCTCCGCAAGCCTTGCAGCCAGATGGTCACTTAAGACATCCTTTTTGAAACGCCATGCCCAGTTACCTTCACCTACACCAGGGGTGTTGAGTCTTGCCTCAGAACCCAGACACAGAACATCCTGCATTGGCACGATGGCCATATTTGCAACGGAACCGAAGCAGGCGCGGATCATAACCCAGCATATATCGCTGGCGTCTGTGCTGTAGTATCTTCTGAGCTTATCCTTGGCAGTCTCATGTACCTTTGTGTACCATCCAAGGGTTGTATCGTTGTCGTGAGTTCCTGTATAGCATACACAGTTTTTTATGAAATTGTGTGGCAGGAAATCATTGTCGTTGATATTCTCAAATCCAAACTGGAGTATCTTCATGCCCGGAAGATTGAAGGCGTCACGGAGCTTGATAACAGGCTCGTCGATCTCCCCCAGATCCTCTGCGATAATGTGCATGTCTTTACCTAAGGCAGCCTCCAGATGTTTGAAGAAATCTCTTCCCGGAGCCTTCTTCCATTTACCGTTTACGGCAGTTTCCTCACCGTAAGGGATAGCCCAGTACTTGTCGAAGCCACGGAAGTGGTCGATCCTTAAGAAATCTGTGATGGTGAGCTGGTATTTCACACGCTCTATCCACCATGCATAGCCTGTATCCTTGTGCTTCTTCCAGTTGTAGAGCGGATTGCCCCATAACTGTCCGGTAGCTGAGAAATAATCAGGTGGAACTCCGGCAACCTCTGTTGGATAGCCCTTTGAGTCCAGCAGGAACAGATCCTGGTTGCACCATACATCGGCACTGTCCCATGCAAGGAAGATAGGAGCGTCACCTACTATGCTGATGCCATTTTCATTTGCATATTCCTTGAGAGCGGTCCACTGTCTGTGGAACAGGAACTGTATGAACTCGTAGTACTCAATATCTGTCTTAAGCTCTTTGATCCATTTTGTCTTCTGGGCAGCGGTAGGAGCCTTGAGTGTATCCTCCCACATGTACCATGGCATACCCTTATGGTAGTCCTTGCCTGCCATGAACAGTGCATAATCTGCCAGCCAAAATGTGTCCTTCACGAAGGCTCTGTACTCTGTCATGATCTTCTTGTCAGCGGACATCTTGTCCTCATAGTCCTTATCTGCAAATCTCTCAAAGGCTGTTCTTAACATCTTTGTCTTAAACGGAATGAGATCTCCGTAGGAAACCTTTTCAGGGTTCCATTCCGGCATATCTTCGAAGTCATCTTCGGTAAGAAGTCCAAACTCCATCAGCTCTTCAAGATCTATGATAAGAGGCTGACCTGCAAAGGCAGAGAAAGGCTGATATGGAGAGTCTCCAAAGCCAGTATGTCCAAGCGGAAGAACCTGCCACAGGTTGATCTTGGATTTCTTCAGGAAGTCTATGAAATCGTAGGCACCCTTGCCTAAATCGCCTATACCGTATCTACCCGGAAATGATGTGGGATGGCACAGGATTCCGGCATACTTCTTAGGCTTTTGTTCAACATTGTTTTCCAGCATATTTTTTTCCTCTCTTATGTTATGGCGTTTCTATTGTGCAATTGCCTGCAGAAACACACAATCATTGTATATTATACAAAAAAAACAGGATTATTACAATGTTTATTATTATTCTGAGGACTGTATGCAGGCTGTTGGGTGTAAGTATAAAGAAATCCTAAAACAGCAAAATAAAGAAATCCTAAAAACAGCAAAAATTATTGACATTACACTTATCCTTAATTATGATGAAATTTGTATATATTTTAGAAAATAGAGGAAGAAGAGGTTTTACCTTATGAGCAAGATCAAGATTATAACTGACTCGGCAAGTGATATACTTCCGGAGATAGAGAAGGAACTGGATATAGAGATACTTTCATTTTCAGTGGTAATAGGCAACAGGGAATTTACCAGCAGAGTGGATTTCGACAATGCGGGATTTTATGAGCTTATGCACAGATATGACGAGATTCCTAAGACCTCCCAGATCACAAGCTATAGCTTCTGTGAGGTTTACAAGAGATTTTATGAGGAAGGTTACACTGACATTGTATATGTAAGTATAAACAAGGAAGGTTCAGCCACATATAACAATTCCGTGATGGCTATAGAGGACTTCTATGATGAAGTGCCGGAGGCAAAGGGCAAGTTCAATATCTACTGCTATGACGGTATCGGATACACAGGAATGTACGGCTACCCGGTTATGGAGGCAGCCCGTATGGTGAAGGCGGGAGAAGATATTGACAGTATAAATGCCTACCTTAAGGACATACTTGGTAAGAGAAGGATTTATTTCGGTATATATAATCTTAAGTATGCTGCCAAGTCAGGACGTATACCTACAGCGGCAGCACTGGTGGGTGACGCGCTGGGCGTGAAGCCTGTTATGAGGATATGTGACAATACCATAGCAACAGCAGCCAAGTGCCGTGGCGAGAAGAAGCTTGTCTCAAAGATAGTGGAGATGACCATGGCAGATATTAAGCCGGGTTCATCATATCAGCTTGTGTATGGCATGGATACAGTATGCCGCGATGAGCTTGAAGCAAAGATGACAGAGAAGATGGGATACGGCCCTACAGATTATTTCCAGATAGGAGCAGAGGTCGCTTCCAATGCCGGTGAGAAGGTTGTCGGTGTGATATTTACCGTGAGGGACGATCTGTAGAAAGTGATCCGAAAAATAAAATACATAAGACGAATACCCTCAGTGGGATATCCCGTTGATGTTCGATCAGTTGTGTCAAGTTTTATATGAAAACTTGACATGCAGCGTCAGCCCTTTGCCGAGAGGAGGTACCCATGCATCGTAGATGCATATAAAATGGTACCGACGATATGCCGCCGAGAGATTGTGCCCATGCGTTGAAAACGCATATTTGAATGGCACAATCGACCTGCCGCCGAGTGTAAACGAGGGGGCGTTACCCATAATGGGAGGGGGCAATACCTATGAAGGCAAATTTTAAATGGGCTGATGTTCAAATGATGGAGGAACAGTTATGCATCAGATTATAACAAGTCTGCTTGAGACAGATATGTACAAATTCAGTATGGGACAGGCTATATATCACCAGTTCAGTGAGTATAAGACCACCTGGAGTTTCAAGTGCAGGAATACAGATGTGCATTTTACTGATGAAATGGTAGATGAGATAATAAGACAGATAAAGCTCTACTGTAAACTTAATTTCACAGAGGAAGAGCTGGAGTATCTGGATGGTATAAAGTGGATCAAGGGCTCTTATGTGGATTTTTTAAGACTGTGGAAGCCGAGATTCGAGGATTTCGAGATCACAAAAGACGCTGAGTGCGGACTTGCCATAGAGACAAAGGGCACATGGCTCAACACATCAATGTACGAGATACCTACCCTTGCCATAGTCAATGAGGTTTACTTCAGGATGAACTACAATTATGACAGGCTTAAGAAGTCATTTGAAGACAGGCTGAACGAGAAGATAAGAAGAGTCACCACAGGTGAGCTTAATCTTGGGGCTTTCAGTGAGTTCGGTCTCAGAAGAAGGCTCTCTGCCGAAGCACAGGAGATGGCGGTAAAGGTACTGGCTGAGCACAGTTACCCTGCTTCCAAGTTCGTAGGTACAAGTAATGTGTATCTGGCGAAGAAGTTCGGGCTTACACCTGTTGGAACCATGGCTCATGAGTGGATAATGTGCGTGGGACAGGGAAATCACAAGCATAATCCCGCTTACTCCAACTGGTATTCTCTTGATGCATGGGTTAAGGAGTACGGCGTGTTAAATGGTACAGCCCTTACAGATGCCATAACCACAGATTGCTTTCTTAAGGACTTCCAGCTTACCTATGCCACACTGTTCAGCGGTGTAAGGCATGACAGCGGAGATCCGTATGAATGGGGAAATAAAATGATAGCTCACTATGAGAAGCTTGGAATAGATGCCAGAACCAAGACCCTGTTGTTCAGTGATAACCTGGACTTCGAGAAGGCCTCAGCCATACATGATTATTTTGTAGGAAAGATAAAGGTGGCATTCGGTATAGGAACATATATCTCCAATGATACCGACGAACCACCTCTTAATATAGTAATGAAGACCACAGCCTGCAATGGCATGGATGTGGCGAAGATCTCAGATACGCCGGGAAAGGGAATGTGCAAAAATCCCGATTATGTACACTATCTCAATAGATGTATCAAGTGGCGTATGGAGAATGATAATAATACAGCAAATTAATTAATGAGAGCGTTCAGCTCGTGATAAAGCCTGGAAAGAGGGAGACCTACCACATTGTTGTAGTCTCCTTCTATTTTTTTGATGAACAGACCACCCTGGGTCTGGATGCCATAGCTTCCGGCTTTGTCATCCACATCACCTGTTGATATGTACCAGGAGATCTCCTCCGGTGTCATAGGATAGAATGTGACCTGAGTGCTTTCATAGAAGGTCTTGCTGTGCCCGCTGTGTCCGTCAAAATAAGCAATGCTCACACCGGTATACACGTTGTGGGTCTGACCGGAGAGGCTGCTTAAGGTGTTGTATGCGTCATTATGGTCATGGGGCTTCCCGAGGATACGGCCGTTTAATGAAACAACTGTATCGGCACCGATAACAATAAATGGTGTATCAGAAGTCAGGGGACCGAAGGTGGAGACCGCATCAGGATCATTAAGTAACAGTGATCTGTCCACTGTTATCCTTGCAAATACGTCATCCGCCTTTCTCTTCGCCAGTGTCATGACATATTCTGATGGCGCAAGGACTTCGGTGTCCTCGTCACACATGCTCTTTATAACTATGTATTTATATCCGCCCTGGGACAGCAGCTCCCTGCGTCTCGGAGAGCCGGATCCCAGTATTATAGGTATATTTGTTATCATAATATCTGTCCTTTTACTTGCACATCCTGATAGCCTTCTCGAAACGAGGAAGAGCTCTTTCAACCATTTCCGTTGTTGTACAGTAAGCCAATCTCATATGTCCCGGACACATGAAGCTGTCACCCGGAACAAGTATAAGGTCAAGCTCGTGGGCTGTCATGTTACAGAACTCATTTGCATCGGCGATAGGAGTCTTAGGGAACATGTAGAAGGTTCCGCCCGGCTCAACACACTCGTAACCCATGGCTGTAAGCTCCTTGTAGAGGATGTTCTTGTTCTTCTCGTATATTGAAAGATCGGATGTAAGGTCAAGAACCTCAGCAACTGCAAGCTGTATAAGGCTGGCAGGGCAGTTGTGGCCTGTAAATCTTGAAACCTGACCGCACATGTTGATTATAAGCTCTGCGTCCTTGCAGGCAGGATTTACGGCAACGTAGCCTATTCTTTCGCCAGGAAGTGAAAGGGACTTGCTGAATGAGTAACAGCAGATACTGTTGTCGTAGAACTTTGATATGAAAGGTGAATCGGTTCCTGCAAATACAATCTCTCTGTAAGGCTCGTCGGAGATGATATAAATATCATGACCGTACTCTTCCTGCTTATCCTTTAGAATCTGGGCAAGTCTTGTGATGGTCTCTGTTGAGTAAACAATACCTGATGGGTTGTTAGGAGAATTGATAAGTATAGCCTGTACATTAGGGTTCAACATCTCCTCGAAAGCATCGAAGTTGATCTGGAATGAGGTGATGTCCGCAGGTACAACCTTAAGGACTGCTCCGGTTCCGTCTACATATGGTATGTATTCAGGGAAGTAAGGGGCAAATGTAATTACCTCATCTCCCGGCTCTGTTACACATCTGATAGCGTGTGCAAGGGCCCCGGCGGCACCAGATGTCATGAAGATATCCTCTAGCTTGTAGTTCATGCCGAATCTTCTGTTGAGGGAGTCAGCAACTGCCTGTCTTACAGATGGGATAGTAAGTGTAGGGCTGTATCCGTGAAGGGCTACAGGATCTGTTTCCTTGATGATCCTTAACATAGCTTCTGTAAATTCTGGCCTTGTAGGTACGGATGGGTTTCCTATGGTGAAATTATATACATTCTCAGCACCTATCTCGGCAGCTCGTCTGCCGGCGTACTGGGCAAATTCTCTTATTATGGATGTGTTCTTGGTCATTGCTGCATATTTTTTTGAAATCATTGTGCGTCCTCTCCTTTATGTAAATGTTAGAAAAAGTATACTTCTATTGTTAAGAAAACGCAAGCATGTGGTACTTGGCTCGTTGCCATAACAGCGATAAAACACGCTTTGCAAGTTTTATCCGCTGATTAGCAGTCGCCAAATCCGATCATGCAAGCATGTCGTACTTGGCTCGTTGCCATAACAAAAAAAGGACGATAAACCGGGGAAAGATTTATCGCCTTTTTGTATGTGCAATGGTTTCAACAACACCACTGCGTATAAAAAAATGAGGGGAGAGAGGATTCAAATAAATGAAAAACTCTTTACAATGATTACTATACAGATTATTTGTGTACAAATTGTGTTCAAATAATTTAGTATTTATAAAAATACTTGTTAAAATTCTTATAAAAATATTAAGACATCTTAATATTTGCCTTTGAGTGGTTAAAAAAAGGTATTTGAGCGTGGATATATGTGTGAGTGAAAAGCCATGGTGCAGTTGCCGGGGACATTTTTTTCTTGTTTTTCCCGGGGAAATCTATACAATAGGAATGAAGGCCATATTTATAGAGCATATATGGGTGAAAGGAATTTTATCATGATCAGAAACGAAAATAATATAAATAAAGATAAAGCAGATAACAACAGAATAAACATCAACAGATCCAACTGGAACAAGATGTTGGTGGCAGGTGCCATAGCAGGCTGCGTAATCTCCGGGGCAGCATTTTCAGGAAACGGTTTAAACGGAGTATATGCGGAAGAGAGCATAACCGACAGTGAAAGTACGGCAGCGGAGACCGATGCAAACTGTGATGAAGGTATAACTGCCAAGACCGATGCAATAGGTGATGAAAGTCTGATTGTTGAGGATGATATGTCTCAGGTTCAGGCGTCCGGTATAATCATTGATGCGGCACACTTCGGTGATGAGGAATTTGCCGGGTATCTTAAGGAGAACTTTGATAAGGACGGAAACGGATATTTTGACTCTGCCGAGCTTTCAGAGGTTAAGGCCATAGATGTAAGTGACGTAAGCGGGATAGAAGAGGTACAGGGACTTGACCTGTTTGCCGGTCTTCAGGAGCTGGACGTGAGCAACACGGATATTTCTTATATAGATGTGTCAAAGAACAGTGAATTAAAGAAATTTGACTGCAGCAACACAGGACTTGAGGTCTTAAATGTGAAGAGCAACAGCAAGCTGGAGGTTCTAAGCTGTAACGATATCGGGCTTAACAGCCTTGATGTTACGGCAAATACTTCCCTTTATGAGCTTTGGTGCAGGGGAAATGAATTCAAATACATAGATGTAAGCTACTGTAAGGAGGGCATTAAGGTTTATGCTGACAGTGACTGTCAGGTGTATCGTTCAAAGGAAGGATTGATAAAGGTTGACGGCGTATGGTCATATTATGTGGACAATAAGGTTGACACAGACTATGTAGGGCTGGTAAAGCACAGCTCCGGTTCATGGTATTATGTAAGAAACGGTGTGATAGATTTCGGGTACACAGGTCTTGTGAAGCACAGCTCAGGAACCTGGTACTATGTGGCAAACGGTAAGATGTCAACAACCATGACAGGTCTTGTGAAGCATAGCTCAGGAGCCTGGTATTACGTGGCAAAGGGTAAAATGCAGTCCTCGTACAAGGGCTTTGTAAAGCATACCTCAGGAGCATGGTATTATATTGAAAACGGCAGATGGCAGAGTTCCTTCAAGGGACTTGCAAGGCATACCACCGGAGCCTGGTACTACGCAGTAAACGGCAAGATATTATTCTATTACGAGGGAATAGTAAGACACGGCGGAAGCTCCTATTATGTGAAGAACGGCAAGCTCCAGTCAGGCTTCACTGGAAATGTAATAATAGGCGGACGAGGCTTTCGTGTGGTAAAGGGAAAGGTTATAACAAAATAATACATAAACCGAGGTATATAAAAATGATATTTGAGACCCATGGTCATTATGATGATGAGAAATTTGATGAGGACAGAGAAGAATTATTTGCCAGGTTTAGGGAGGAAGGAGTAGAGCTTGTTATGAATATCGGAGCGGATATGACAAGCTCAAGAAATTCCTGTCAGCTGGCGGAGAAATATCCCTTTGTCTATGCGGCGGTGGGGGTTCATCCAAGCGAGCTTGAGGGACTTACCGAGGCTGACATGGAGGAGCTGCTTGCAATGTCCCGCCTTGACAAGGTTAAGGCAATAGGTGAGATCGGACTTGATTACTACTACGGCAAGGACAACAAGGAAGAACAGATAAAGTGGTTTGAGAGACAGCTTGAGCTGGCGGCCGGGGTGAAGCTTCCGGTGGTGATTCACAGCAGGGACGCGGCAGCAGACACCCTTAACATACTTAAAGCTCACGGTGATATTGAGGGCGGTGTCATCCACTGTTTCTCCTATGAGACAGAAATGGCAAGAGAGTATCTTGACATGGGATATTATCTTGGCATAGGCGGTGTTGTAACCTTCAAGAACAGCAGGAAGCTCAAGGAGGTTGTTGAGTATGCACCTCTTGACAGACTGGTGCTGGAGACCGACTCCCCATACCTTGCACCGGTGCCTATGAGGGGAAAACGAAACAGTGCCCTTTACATTCCGTATATAGCAGAAGAGATTGCAGCTATTAAGGGAGTAGACATTTCAGAGGTGTATGAACAGACATTTGCAAACGGCAAGGCTTTGTACAGGATAAAATAAAACTATAAGATAGGAAGATGTATGAGAAAATTAAGTGATCCACAGGTAACCATAGAAACCATAAAAAAATATGAATTTGCATTTCAGAAGAGATTTGGACAGAATTTCCTGATAGACGAGCATGTGATAAATAAGATCATTGCGGCGGCAGATATAACCAGGGAGGACACAGTACTGGAGATCGGTCCGGGAATAGGAACCATGACCCAATATCTGGCAGAGAGGGCCGGAAGAGTATTTGCAGTGGAGATAGACAAAAATCTTATCCCTATCCTGGGAGAGACCTTAAGTGAGTACGACAATGTTACAATTATAAATGATGATATCCTCAAGGTTGACATTAACAGGATCGTGGAAGAGGAAAATGGCGGCAGACCTTTGAAGGTTGTCGCAAATCTTCCCTACTACATTACAACTCCTATAATTATGGGACTGTTTGAACAGCATGTGCCGCTGCTCAGCATAACGGTAATGGTGCAGAAGGAGGTTGCCGAGAGAATGCAGGCGGGACCGGGAACTAAGGACTATGGCGCACTGTCACTGGCGGTTGCCTACTATGCAAAGCCTTATATTGCTGCAAATGTTCCCCCTAATTGCTTTATTCCGAGACCTAATGTAGGATCTGCGGTCATAAGGCTCACAAGATATAATGAGCCGCCGGTGGAGGTTTGCGATGACAGGCTTATGTTCAAGCTCATCAGGGCGTCTTTCAGCCAGAGGAGAAAGACCCTGCAGAACGGTATCGCCAATTCCGGTGAGCTGGACTTCACTAAGGAGGATGTTAGAAAGGCTCTGGCTGCCATGGGGTTAAATGAAAATATACGTGGAGAGAATCTGGGGCTTGAGGAATTTGCAAGGTTAAGCAATATGTTGGGAGAAAACTGTCCCGAAAAGTAAATAATCGCGAAATGTTTCAGGGAATATAAAGTCCCCCGGGTCATATATTATCTATATATAGAGAGCTATTTTATATAGATTTTAGATGGACTGATGCTCAATGAAAGGGAGATAATTTATGATCAACTGGAACAGATTTATTTCATATATATATAGATATCACAACGGAAAAAAGTGTGACAACGCAGGTTTTGCAAAGGTTTCAAGGGATGGGGACAGATGCAGCATAAACATAGGGCTTCGGGACATAATGGATTCTTCAAGATCCTGCTACAATGTGTACCTTTATATGGAGACCCAGAACATGGGGAGCGAGGGACCGGCACGGGCAAATATCGTCTACATACCTAAGCTACAGTATATCGGAAAGATGTGCATGAGCAGAGGAAGAGGTACCGGGCAGTTCCTGGACGCCTGGGATAATATAGGGGGAAGCCACAGACCGGTGATGGCGTTCAACGGAATATATATATGCCGGGATGACGGCTCCGATATATTCTGCTCCTCCTGGACGGACAATAATTGTGATTACACGGCACCGAGATATGAGGACATGCCGGCACCTGAGCATGCAAGCCATGAGGATATGCCGGCACCTGAGCATGTAGGACATGAGGATGTGCCAATACCGGGACATGCAGATCATAGTGACATAGTACACAGTGAAATGGCCCAGAGCGGTTCGGAGCAAATAAAAGATGATGATCACATAGTGGCGGCGGAGAAACTGCGACATGAAGGGGTTGTCGAACATGGAGGGGCTGCCCCAGACATGGCTGGGACTGTGCTTGACAACATGACTTCTGTGAATATGGCACAGATGGACATGGACAACAGGATCTCTGCGGTGGAGAGACTTATGAATACTAAGGATAAACTGCCGGATATCGTGCCTACATTTTTTACCGGGGATACCGGAGATTCGGCAGTGCTTAATTGTGTAAAGATCACTCCTAATGACATAGGGCTTCTGGATATGAATAATTGGAAGCTGGGTATCAACAGCTTTCTGACCCACGGCTATTACAGCTACAGGTATATACTGCTTGGCAGGCTCGTTTTTGACCAGAACAATATGAATGATAAACGATATGTGATCGGAGTGCCGGGAATATACAGCTCAAGGGAGAAATACCTGGCGGATATATTTGGATTTGGCAGGTTCATCATGGCTGATAAAAATGACAGAAAGACCGGCAGGTTCGGTTACTGGGTCACAGATGTGGCTGTGTGACCGCCGGAGCATACACGAGAGAGGAAATATAAGATATGGACGATAATAATAATCCGGAGCATATAAAATACATGAAGAAAGCTTACGCACAGGCGCTGCATGCCTATGAGAACGGAGATGTGCCAATAGGCTGTGTAATAGTCCATGAGGGCAGGATAATAGCCCGTGGCTATAATAAGAGAAATCTTAAGAAGACCACCCTTGCCCATGCGGAGATACTTGCCATTGAGCAGGCGTCAAGGAAGCTTGGGGACTGGAGACTTGAGGAATGTGTTATGTACGTTACTCTTGAACCCTGCCAGATGTGTGCCGGAGCCATCGTTCAGGCAAGGATACCAGAGGTGGTCATAGGATGTATGAATAAAAAAGCAGGCTGTGCCGGATCCATAATCAATCTCCTGGACATGAAGCAGTTCAATCATCAGGTTAAAACTGTCTACAATGTCATGGAGGACGAGTGCAGTGCACTTATGAAGAGCTTCTTCGCAGACCTGAGAGCCGGACGCATAGGAAAGAAGCCGGACGATGAAAAAAGATTGGTATGTCAGCCGGTGAAAAAGATCGATGTGTCAGATGGTGAAAAAGACTGATATGTCGGCGGAGGAAGAGGCAGATGTTTCTGCAGGAAAAAAAGGTTGACGGTTTTTGATCTGTCTTATATAATTCATAGGTAATTTAATTTAATATGTTTTCAAAGTTTCCATGCAACCGGGGAGGTAGCGGCGCCCTGTACCTGCAATCCGCTATAGCGGGGGTGATGGTCTTTTTGAGGGATGTCTATTGTAGAGCTGCCCTAAGTAAGTGATGTTGATGTCTGGGTCTTGCGCAACAGGACTCTTCGAACCGTGTCAGGACGGAGACGTAGCAGCACTAAGAGGAATCTCCTGTGTGCCGTGAGGGTGCCTGGGCTGAGTTAACTGCTGAGGTAACGTTTATGATAGCTTTTCGAGATAAGACCGCATGGATTTTTATATTTCAAAAAAATGCAGTAAATAATTCATAAAAAATGAAAAAAATAATAGTAAAAAGACACAAATGATGTTATGATAGGACATGATACTTTCTGTTAGTGTTTAGTAAATTTTAACAACAGAGAAAAGGTCATGGAAGATTTGACATGATTGAGAAGTAACACCAATATAGGTTCAAGGGGCGACTTTAAAGATGAATTATGCGGAAGTAATAGAGTTTGTTAGAAAACAGACCGCCGAGAATGGCAGACCACCAAACTATCCGTTCAGAAGCAGGTTTGAGCATACTATGAGGGTTTATCGTTGGGCTATTAAACTTCAGTCAAAACTTGGGGGCGACCTGGATATAATAGTTCTTGCCGCATTACTCCACGATATTGGCTGGGACGAAGTCAGACCGCATGGCGAGGTCGGAGCAGAGATTGCTGTTGATTATCTCGACAGCCTGGGCGTAGATCCGGAGAAGATTGCCAAGATCGGAGAAATCATAATGATGCATTCCGATAAGGATACAGAGGCAGAGTTGTCTCTGGAGTGCAGGATCGTGATGGATGCTGACTTGTTAGACGAGGTTGGGGCTGTAGGCATTTTATGGGATGCCATGGCAACAGCTCAGGAAGACGAAGCGAGTTACAAGAGAGCATATTACAGGATTAAGAATTTTTACAGGATCAATAAGCCTAAGATAAAGCGTTGTAAGACTGACGCAGGCCGGGTTGAGTATAACAAGCGCATGCAGCTCATAGAAGAATTTATATTCCAACTGGAAAAGGAATTGTTCTAAATAAAATAGTTAAGAGAATATAGGTGGGTGAAATTATGAACAAGATAATTAAGGTTATTATCGCTATTATTATTGCAGGTGCAATCCTGGCAGGTGTGTATTTTGTTCTTCCTGAAACTTCTCAGATGTATATTAAGGGAATGATACAGTACCACTTTGATGATGATGCCAAGACACATGTGGATAAGATAAAGGCTATCAAGATGCCGGATACAGATGTTACTTTTGGCGATGGTCTTGAGAAGGCTTGCAAGAGTACAGCGTGGTACTATGAGGAGGGAGCCACAGATACATGGGTTGTTACATTCTATGGTTCCAAGATTAATATCAATCTTACAGGAGATGGATATGATAATGTATATACAGAGAAACCTATAAAGATTACATTTTCCGTAAGAAAAGATAAGAATGTTGACATTACCATTAATATTGGTGGTGAAGTGATTACAGACAAAGATAAATGCAAGGCTATATATGGAAGGATTGCCAGAGCTTCTTAGTTGATTTGACTGAAGTCGGTTGTATATGGTTCTGGAAGATTTCGTATGAAAATCGGCAGAATTTGTTTAAAACAGGTTGGTTAAGTTCAAATAATGAGAAATGCATATTGACAAAGTGAAAGTAAAAGGATACCATTTTCTCAAGCTGGTATTGTCATAGTGCGGCTTACATGGAGTATAAGAGACAGATACGATATATGGTTGTATAGAAAGAGGTTGAATATGTCAAAAACAAAAACAATTATGAAAGAATCCATTATCGACGGTGCTTTCGCAGTATTCAGAAAGTATGGCTATGAGAATCTCAATGCAAGAAGCCTTGCTAGAGAAATGAATTGTTCTACTCAGCCAATATATGTCAATTTCAAGGATATGGATCAGGTTAAGAAGATTGCCAGAAAGCTGGCGGCAGAGAGATATCAGGAGATACTCGGAGAAGCTGAGAAGAAGTATAAGAAGCTCACCTACAGTAACTATTATCTGGGAATTGTGAAGCTCGCAGCTTATGAGCCGATGCTGTTCAAGTATTATTACATTGATCATCAGGAGCTTGGAAAAAAGGCCTTCAACGATTATGGCAGAGAGACATTTGTTGAGCTTAATAAAGAGTATGGTTTAAAGGGCAAGGCAGCAGGAAAGGTAAGCAAGAACCTGTTCAACTGTGTTGTTGCCTATGGTATGCTTGTAACTCTTGGATATACAGATTTCGACGAGACAGAAGCATTAGAGGCAGTTAAGAGGTATTTTGTTCAGTCAACAGAGAAGTACGGTTTTACTGAATAAGATCTGGTCAATAAAAAACTCATCCGTAAGGATGAGTTTTTTTATGCTCTATTTTGGGTTAATTCCCGGCAAGTTCATTTATCATATTCATTATTATGCCTGTAGAATCCGCAAGTTCGCTCTTGTTCATAGTCTCTATATATTCATTCTTATGTTCATAAACATAAGAAATGCCCTTAAGAAGAGTTTCCTTGTTGAGGTTTTCCTCTTCTATTACATAGCTGTAACCGCTCTTCTTAAATGACTCGGCATTTAATATCTGATCACCACGGCTTGCTGCGGCTGACAGCGGAATGAGAATATTCGGTTTTCTCAGTGCAAGAAGCTCACATATTGCATTTGCACCGGCACGGGATACAACAATATCGCTTAAAGCCAGGAGACTTGCAAGCTCCTTCTTAATATATTCATACTGTACATAACCCTTCTTACTCTTAAGGGACTCATCAAGATTTCCTTTTCCGCACAGGTGGATCACATTAAACTTCTCAAGTATGGCGTCAAGATTTTCTCTTATACAGTTGTTGATGGCTACGCTTCCTGTACTACCGCCGATTATGAGCATTACCGGCTTCATGTCTGTGAAACCACAGAAGGTCAGGGCAAATGCTGAATCTCCGGAGAACAGTTCTTTTCGGATAGGAGTTCCGGTTACAATAGCCTTTCCCTCAGGGAACAGAGCCTTGGTTTCAGGGAAGTTGCAGCATACTCTTGAAGCCTTTGGCAGCGCAAGCTTATTTGCCAGACCCGGTGTCATATCGGACTCGTGAATGATGACGGGTATATGTCTGCTGTGGGCTGCAAATACTACAGGTACGGTTACGAAACCACCCTTTGAAAATACTACATCAGGCTTAAGCTCCTTCATAAGTTTTTTTGCTTCAGACATTCCCTTAAGTACACGGAAGGGATCAGAAAAGTTCTTCATGCTGAAATATCTTCTTAACTTACCTGAAGATATGCCGTGATAAGATATTCCCATATCCTCTATAAGCTTTTTCTCCATGCCATCATATGATCCTATATACTGGATGTCATATCCGGCAGCTTTAAGCTCAGGAATCAGTGCTATATTAGGCGTTACGTGACCGGCAGTTCCGCCGCCGGTGAGTACTATTCTCTTCATATTGCTATTGCCTCCCTATATTGTTACGCGAGCTTCTGTTCTTTGTACTGCTTAAGAGCCTTTGCAAGCTGGTCAGGACAGGAGGTAGGTCTTGGACCGCATTTTATACCTTCAAGTCTGTCAATGACATCATCAACCTTCATGCCTTCAACAAGCTTTGAAACACCCTGCGTATTGCCGTTGCAGCCGCCTACAAAATGTACGTTGTGTACAGTGTCCTCAACAACATCAAATGAAATTTCCATGGAACATGTTCCTTTTGTCTTGTAATTCATATCAGTACCTCGCTTTTTTATATTTGTCCGTATGTAAATATGTGATTTTTTATTTTGAAACAAAGGGTTCATCTCTTGCGCTCCCTTTATAATATACAAAATATATCACTAATTAGCGATATTTGTCTATTGAAAAATGTTGATAAATAAAAAACTTCACACATATAATTATCCTAACAAAAGATAAGTGCCCGAAAGGAAATTATATATATAGTATATGCGCAAAACTATATTTTAAAATGGTCGGAATTATAAAGGAGGATATTGTATGTTGGATAATATTTTAAATCATAATTTATTTTTATACATAATATCTGCCACGGGAGTGTTAGGTATTGCGATACGGCTTGTGGTAAATGGATATATGAAGGGGCTCGTCAGAGGGGCGAAGAATATGGAGGCAACCAGAAAGAGACCGCTTATGGATATAAGAAAGAAGTTTGGTGACATGTGTGTACTGGATGTACATATTGCAGACGCAAGATCCTGGGTAAGAACCTATACGGACCGCCTTAAGATAGGACATGTATCTGTTGGGCTGCTGTCATCATTTGCCAGGTCGCTTATAACCATGGCACTTGGCATGACGGTATTCTCAGGGTTGTACAATTATTACCATGGGACGGGATTTAATGAGACCCTGCTTAATATGATGGCGTGTACGGTTACGGTAACATCGATGCTTGTGGTGGAGAGGCTTACGGATTACAGCATAAGAAAGGATATACTGGATTCGGAGCTGTCTAATTACATTACAAATGTAGCTGTGAAGAGATACAGAAAACGGGACAGAACCGTGGACAGTGTATTTGTCAAGACTGACGAGGAGGCATGCGAGACCATAGACATGACGGAGGATGACAGGGTTCATCAGGTAGACGCCAAGGCAAGGGCGGAAACAGACTCCAACAATGTTGACCGTGAGGAGGTAGCGAAGTGGAAGGACAGAAAGGCGTCGGGAACGGAGATAAACGACGAACTGTTTGAGCAGCTTTTGTCGGGTATCATCGGATGACCGGAATGTTTTATTTGAAAATGATCGCCGGATATGGCAGGGACAGGCAGTGATCCGGCAAATACAGAAACATGTACATTTGGCAGGTATAAAAGAAGGTAGTGATGAATATGTAATAAAGAGAATAATTTAAAGAGAAATAAGTTGAAAGGAAAATCATTAAGCAGAAGTATAGGCAGACGTTTAAATAAATATGTGGTGGTCACCAGACATGGTGCCGGTATAAAACCCGGGAGAGACACATATTTTGTGGGTGTTGGTATTGCATTGGTGGTGATACTTCTTGTGGTATGGCTTATAAGCTGTCTTGCGGGATGTGGAAACGGGAACCATCGGGGTGATAACAGCACTGCCACATGTACTGACAGTGACAGAGACGGAGATGATGTCACGTCAGGGGACGAGGGGGAGACTTCAACTGAGGCACTGCCCCGGAAGGATATCCAGGATTACAGGGACTATGACAGTCTGTCCCACAAGAAATATTCCTGGTACATAAAAAGAAATTCTGATCACGGACAGAGCGGCTGTGATGATCAGATACCTATAGAGAAATATGAGGGCTACTATGTGGACAGAGATGTAGATGAGACGGAAAAGGTCATATATTTCACTTTTGACTGCGGCTATGAAAATGGTTACACGGAGCAGATTCTTGATATGTTAAAGAAGCACAATGCAAAGGCGTGTTTCTTTGTCACCCAGACCTATATCAGGGACAATGCCGAGATTGTAAAGAGAATGAAAGAGGAAGGCCATCAGGTGGGAAATCACACGGTTACACATCCGTCCATGCCGGAGATCTCTGTGGAAAAGCAGATAAAGGAATTGCGGGATTGTGAAGAATATATGAAGGAAGCTACGGGCTACGACATGGATCTGTATTTCAGACCGCCGAGTGGAGAGTACAGTGAGCAGTTATTACAACTTGCTTCTGACTTGGGTTACAGAACTATTTTCTGGAGTATTGCGTACCTGGACTACGATGTGAACAAGCAGCCCGGTGCTTCCTATGTTATAGATCATTTCAAAAAATATCATCATAATGGTGCGTTTGTGCTTATGCATAATGTGTCATCTTCGAATGCGGAAGCTCTTGATACGGTTCTTACGGATCTGGAAACCCGGGGATACAGATTTCCTTCTCTTGACGAAATGTTTACCAAATAGGAAATAAACAGTTGATAATAAAGTTTTCATTTGATAAAATGAAAGCTGTCGAATTTAATATGCATGAATGCATGCGTATTGTTTATATTAATTGTAAAAAATTATTATAATAAAAATACAAAGGAGATAGGACAAATGGCAAAGACAGTAAGTTTCGATTTTAAGAATGCTGCATCTATGGCTACAGCAGAAGAGATTGCCGCTATGAACGAGTGTGTTACAGCAGCAAAGGCAACTCTCGTAAACAAGACAGGTGAAGGAAATGACTTCCTTGGTTGGATTGATCTTCCGGTTGACTATGATAAGGAAGAGTTTGCCAGAATTAAAAAGGCTGCAGCTAAGATCCAGGCTGATTCAGATGTATTGGTAGTAATCGGTATCGGTGGTTCATACCTTGGCGCAAGAGCAGCTATCGAAGCTTTAAGACATAGCTTTTATAACTCAGTAAGCAAGGAGATCAGAAAGACTCCTGAGATCTATTATGCAGGAAGCAATATCAGCAGCACATACATGGCTCACCTTCTTCAGGTGATCGGCGACAGAGACTTCTCTATCAACATCATCTCAAAGTCAGGTACAACAACAGAGCCTGGTATCGCAGCAAGAATCTTCAAGAAGAAGCTTGTTGAGAAGTATGGCAAGGAAGAGGCTGCCAAGAGAATATATGCAACTACCGATAAGGCAAAGGGAGCATTAAAGACTCTTGCAACAGAGGAAGGCTATGAGACATTTGTAGTTCCTGATGATGTCGGAGGACGTTTCTCAGTTCTTACGGCCGTTGGTCTTCTTCCTATCGCAGTAAGCGGAGCTGACATTGATAAGCTTATGGAAGGTGCTGCTTCAGCAAGAGAGGATTGCCTTGCACAGGACTTTGACGAGTCAGACGCAATGAAGTATGCAGCAGTAAGAAATATCTTATACAACAAGGGTAAGTCAATAGAGATCTTAGCTAACTTCGAGCCTGCACTCCACTATGTATCAGAGTGGTGGAAGCAGTTATACGGAGAGAGTGAGGGTAAGGATGGCAAGGGCTTATTCCCAACAGCTACAGACTTCACAACAGATCTTCACTCACTTGGACAGTTCATCCAGCAGGGTTCACAGAACCACTTTGAGACTGTTATCAATGTTAAGAACCCAACATGCGAGATCGTTATGGAGGCTGAGGACTCAGATCTTGACGGACTTAACTACCTTGCAGGTAAGACTGTTGACTTCGCAAATAAGAGTGCAATGAACGGAACCATCCTTGCACATGCAGATGGCGGAATACCTATCATCCAGATCGATATAGACAGAATTGACGAGTTCACACTTGGCGAGCTGTTCTACACATTTGAGTTTGCATGTGGTGTAAGTGGATATGTACTTGGTGTAAATCCATTCAACCAGCCGGGTGTTGAGAGCTACAAGAAGAACATGTTTGCATTACTTGGCAAGCCGGGCAGCGAAGAGTTAGGCAAGGAACTCCTGGCAAGAATCAACAAGTAAATTTAAAATATTATTAAAGATATTTAAAGATAGTAGTTAAAAACAGGATTATGTGTCAAAATCATATTATATGACGAAATTGACAGGTAATCCTGTTTTAGTTTATAAAAATTCCCTTCGTTGACACTATATTGAAACTATTATATAATGAAGTGATATTGGGCTTTTCAAAGGAGCATGATTTATAATGGATAAGATTTTATCAGTTATTGTGCCTGCTTATAATTCTGAGGACTATATAGAAAGATGTCTCTCACCATTTGTCAGGGCAGACGCAGAGACCAGAAAGAAGCTGGAGATCATAATTGTAAATGATGGCTCCACAGACGGGACAGAAAAAATGGTTGAATCCTATGTTGAGAAGTATCCTTATATGTTCAAGCTATGCAATAAGGAAAACGGAGGACATGGATCGGCAATCAATCATGGAGTTAAGTATGTTGCCGGAAAGTATTTCCATGTGGTGGATTCCGATGATTGGATGAATCTTACTGAAATAAAAGGATTTGTCAGATTCTTAGAGGAACATGATGTGGATGTGGTTGCCAATAGTTTCCTGTGCGTTGCAGACGGAAGCTTTAAAGTTATTGACAAGAGACCATGTATAAGTGATGATAGATATGCAAGGAAGGAAATTCTCTGGGAGAAGGTGGCTGCGGAGACAGAACTTATAAGGATCCACGCCATAACCTTTAAAAGGGAGTTTTATCTGGGACACAATATCTATCTGGACAGTCTCAGGTATTACGATGACTTTGAGTATACCCTGTTCCCGATGGCTTATGCTCGTAAGGTGGCTTTTTATGAGCCTTATGTTACAAGCTACAGGCTGGGAAGATCAGGGCAGAGCGTAAGCATAAGGAGTATGCAGAAGAACAGAGATAACCATATGAAGGTTATTGAGAGTCTGCTTAAGTTTTATGACGGCTGCAGTGATGCGCCTGAGAGTATCAGGGCTTATCTTGCAATGGGTATCTCCAAGATAGTGGAGAACCAGTTCCAGATATATATAAGCCTTGGGAATAAAAAAGGCATAAAGCAGGAGATGATCACATTTGACAAAATGCTTCTTGACAGATATCCGGATGTATATAATGCGGTGAGCAAGAAGTCCATATGGATGTTGAGACGGACAGGCTACAATATCCTGCCGGTGGGATATCTTGTATATAAGCTGGTAAAGAGAAATCAATAAATTGAAGCAAATTAACTAATACTGATAATATACTATTAATGAAAAGAGGAATGAAACGATGAAACAGTATAAGATCGCAGTTGCGGGAACAGGTTATGTAGGCCTTTCAAATTCTGTACTTCTTTCACAGAACAACAAGGTTACTGCAGTAGATATAATCGAGGAGAAGGTTGCAATGCTCAACGCCAGAAAGTCTCCTATCGTAGATAAGGAGATCGAGGAGTATCTGGCAACAAAGGATCTTGATCTTACAGCAACAACAGACGGAAAGAGTGCATACAGTGATGCAGATTATGTAATAATCTCAACACCTACAAACTATGATCCTAAGAAGAATTATTTTGACACTTCATCTGTTGAGGCGGTAATCGACCTGGTTTCAGAGGTTAATAAGAACGCAGTTATAGTAGTAAAGTCTACAGTTCCTGTAGGATACACAGAGGGACTGTGCAAGAGATACCCTGATATGAATATCGTATTCTCACCTGAGTTCCTTCGCGAAGGAAGAGCTTTATACGACAACCTCTATCCTTCAAGAATAATCGTAGGTGTACCTAAGGAGAGAGAAGATCTTAGGGATAAGGCAGTGACATTTGCAGAGCTGTTAAAGCAGGGAGCCATCAAGGAGAACATTGATACACTGTTCCCATCAGCAACAGAGGCTGAGGCTGTTAAGTTATTTGCAAATACTTACCTTGCCATGAGAGTTTCATTCTTCAATGAGCTTGATACTTATGCAGAGATGAAGGGACTCGATACAAAGTCTATCATCGATGGTGTATGTCTTGACCCGAGAATCGGTTCACACTACAACAACCCTTCATTTGGATATGGCGGATATTGTCTGCCGAAGGATACAAAGCAGCTTCTGGCAAATTACAATGATGTTCCTAACAACATAATGGGTGCTATCGTTGAGTCTAACAGAACAAGAAAGGATTTCGTTGCAGAGAGAGTTCTTGAGAAGGCAGGTTACTACGGAACAGGCACATCAGGAAGAGACGGCACACCTGGCAAGGATTGTGTCATCGGTATCTACAGACTTACAATGAAGGCAAATTCCGATAACTTCCGTCAGAGCTCTATCCAGGGCGTTATGAAGAGGATCAAGGCCAAGGGTGTTGAGGTCGTTATATTCGAGCCAACACTTAAGGAGGATGTATTCTTCGGAAGCAAGGTCATCAGAGATCTTGATGAGTTCAAGAAGATGAGTGATGTTATCATTGCCAACAGAATGGCAGATGAGCTTGATGACGTTGAGGATAAGGTATACACAAGAGACTTATACACAAGGGACTAATTAAAAAGTCCCTGATATAGGATCAGTATACGGATGATTGACAGACCGGTAAGGTTTGTTCAGGTTTCACGGCAGGAGGTTACCATGGCTAAGGTATCAGTAGTTATTCCGGTTTATAATGTGGAAGATTATCTGAGACAGTGTATAGAAAGTGTATTAAAGCAGACACTTAAGGATATAGAGATAATCTGTGTGGACGATGGTTCCACCGACAGCTCTCTGTCCATCCTTGAGGAATATGCGGCACAGGACAATAGAATAAAGATCATAAAGCAGGCAAATGGCGGTGCCGGTGCTGCAAGAAACAACGGATTAAGGAATGCTACGGGAGATTACCTTTCATTCCTTGATTCTGATGATTTCTTTGAGCCGGATATGCTGGAGGAGGCATACAATAAGGCTGAGAAGTACAAGGCAGATTTCGTGGTATTTAATTCAGACCAGTATCATATGGACACCCAGAAATTTGTGGAGGTTCCATGGGTACTCAGAAAGAAGGATATTCCACCATATATGCCATTTTCATACAGACAGCTTACAGACAATGTATTTAAGACATTTGTAGGCTGGGCATGGGACAAGCTCTACAACAGACAGTTTGTGCTTGAGCATGACCTGTGGTTCCAGGAACAGAGAACATCAAATGATATGCTGTTTGTATTCTCTGCACTGGTGGTGGCCAAGAGGATAGCCATAAATGACAGAGTTCTGGCTCATCAGAGACGAGGCGGCGGTGCTTCACTCTCAGTGACCAGAGAGAAGTCATGGCAGTGCTTCTATGAGGCATTAAAGGCACTTAAGGCAAGACTTGTAAAGGAAGATATTTACTGGGAGCTTGAGAAGGACTATGTGAATTATGCACTGCATTTTTCGCTGTGGAATCTTAATTCCCTGGCTGAACCTACTCATACAATGCTTGAGAAGAAGCTCAAGGAAGAGTGGTTTGAAGAATTAGGTATAAAGGGTAAGCCGGCGTCATATTTCTACAATAAGAAGGAATATGAACAGTATGCGGCATTGATGAAATTATAAGGAATTAGAATATGTACAAAGGAGCAATGGGGAATGAGTAAGGTTTCAATTATTTTACCTATATATAACGTGTCTGAGTATCTGCACGAGTGTCTTGACAGTGTTGTCAGACAGACATTAAAGGATATAGAGATAATCTGTGTAAATGATGGTTCTACAGATGATTCACTTGATATTATAAATGAATATGCAGCAAAGGATGACAGGATTGTAGTCATCACAGGTCCTAACGGCGGTTATGGCAAGGCTATGAACAAGGGTCTTGATGCTGCTACAGGAGAGTATGTTGGTATAGTTGAGCCTGACGATTATGTGGCTCTTACAATGTTTGAGGATCTCTATAATATTGCAAAGGAGAAGGATCTTGACATTGTAAAGGCTGACTTCTACAGATTTGGAAGAAATGAGAAGGGTGACATGAGCATGACTTATGTTCCTCTTGATTCGAAGAAGGAGAGATATGGCGAGTTGCTTCATCCAAACCAGGATCCAAGTCTCATAAAGTTTGTTATGAACACCTGGAGCGGTATATATAAGAGGGCCATGTTGGAGAAGTACCACATCAGACACAATGAGACTCCCGGAGCTTCATTCCAGGATAACGGCTTCTTCTTCCAGACAACAGTCCGTGCAGAGAGAGCCATGATAATCAACAAGCCTTACTACAGAAACAGAAGGGATAACCCAAATTCTTCCGTAAAGAACAGGGAGAAGGTTTACTGTGTAAATGTTGAGTACGACTTCATCAAGGATTACCTTATGAAGGATAAGGAAATATGGGAGACATTTAAGGATATGTATAGCTGGAAGAAATACCAGAACTGCATATTCACAATAAACAGAATTGGTGATGAGTTTAAGAGAGAGTATGTGCACAGAATGAGCAAGGAGTTCAAGCGTGCATATTCACAGGGTGAGTTCAGCCAGGAGACCTTCAGTCCTCTTGAGTGGAGCAGACTCACAATAATCATGGATAATCCTGACGATTATTATACTCTCTATGTTTTAAACAGCGGTAATGGAGACGCGAAGAAGCTTCAGAAGGAGCTTTCATCAGCAAAAAGAGAGCTTAATGACATTAAGGGCTCTACAACCTACAAGGTTGGACGTGCCATCATGAAGGTTCCATGTGCCATTAAGAGAAGAGTTAAAAGAAATAAATAAGACATTTGATGTTTAATGCTTAAGAGCTGAAGCAGACTATAGATTGCTGATGTAAGAAGAAGGAGTACAAACACATGAAGAAATACGATTATGTAATGGTAGGAAGCGGATTATTTTCCGGTGTATATGCCTATGAGGCAAGAAAAAAAGGAAAGTCAGTACTGGTTGTGGAGAAGAGAGACCACATAGGTGGAAATGTGTACTGTGAGGACGTGGAAGGAATACATGTCCACAAGTATGGCGCCCATATCTTCCATACCAGCAATAGAAAGATATGGGACTATGTAAACAGTCTCTGTGAGTTTAACAGATATACAAACAGCCCTGTTGCAAATTACAAGGGTGAAACATACAACCTTCCGTTCAACATGAACACCTTCAGCAAGATGTGGGGAATATCCACACCTGAAGAGGCAAAGGCTATAATCGATGAGCAGAAGAAGGTTATAACAGGTGAGCCTAAGAACCTTGAGGAGCAGGCCATCAGCCTTGTGGGAACTGATATATACGAGAAGCTTGTTAAGGGCTACACAGAGAAGCAGTGGGGAAGAGACTGCAAGGATCTTCCTGCGTTCATAATCAAGAGACTTCCTGTAAGATTTATATATGACAACAACTACTTTAACGATCTGTATCAGGGTATCCCTATCGGAGGCTATAATGTTATCATTGACAAGCTCTTTGAGGGCTGTGACATTGAGACAGGCGTTGATTATCTTGAGAACAAGGCACACTACGACGAGCTTGGAGAGACCATTGTTTATACAGGTCCTATAGATGAGTACTTCGGCTACAGCCTCGGCAAGCTTGAGTACAGAACCGTAAGATTTGAGACAGAGGTTCTTGACAAGGAGAACTATCAGGGTGTTGCTGTTATGAACTATACGGACAGAGAGACACCATATACAAGAATTATCGAGCACAAGCATTTTGAATTTGGAACACAGCCTAAGACTGTAATTTCAAAGGAATACTCAACAGAGTGGACAGAGGGCATGGAGCCTTACTACCCTGTAAATGATGAGAAGAATGCTGCTCTTTATAAGAAGTATCAGGAGCTTGGCGAGAAAGAGGCAGATGTAGTATTCGGCGGACGTCTTGCAGAGTACAAGTATTACGATATGGATAAGGTAATAGAATCAGCACTTAAGGCAGCAGAGGCTATTAAGTAATAAACCGGGCTGACGTTTTGTTAAGGAGTATTTTATATGGCTAAGGTTTCTGTAATCCTTCCAATATTTAATGTGGAAAATTATTTAAGAGAAGCTCTGGACAGCGTATGCGGACAGACCCTTTCTGATATAGAGATCATATGTGTAAATGACGGCTCTACAGATTCTTCTCTTGACATTATAAGAGAATATGAAGCCCGTGATAACAGGATAGTGGTGATCACAGGCCCTAACGGCGGTTACGGCAAGGCTATGAACAAGGGACTTGACGCAGCTACAGGCGAGTATATCGGTATACTTGAGCCTGATGATTATGTAGTACCTGAGATGTACGGTGAACTTTATGATATAGCTGTGAAGAATGATCTGGATTTCGTTAAGGCGGATTTCTACAGATTTACCAGGAATGAAAATGGTGAGGAAAATCTTACCCTTGAGAAGATAGGCAAGAACTTCAATAAGTACAACATAATTCTTCATCCATGTGATGATCCTATGTGTGTGAAGTTCACATTGAATACCTGGACCGGAATATATAAGAGAGCTTTCATAGAGGAGTTCCATATAAGACACAATGAGACACCGGGAGCCTCATTCCAGGACAATGGTTTCTTCTTCCAGACATTTGCATATGCAAGAAGAGCCATGATCGTTGACAAGCCATATTACAGAAACAGAAGAGATAATCCTAATTCCTCTGTTATGAGTAAGACCAAGGTATACTGCATGAACATTGAGCATGACTATATCAGGGCACTTCTCATGCGTGACAGAGAGGTATGGGAGAAGTTCAAATATGTTTACTGGTACAAGAAATATATGAACTATATGTTCACCTTCCAGAGAATCGGGGATGAGTACAAGAAGGAATACCTGACCCGTATGCAGTTGGAATTTAAGCGCGCAAGGGATAAGGGCGAGCTGAGTAAGGATGTGTTCAGCGAGCTGGAATGGAACAAGATCAACAGCCTGATAAAGAATGTGAACAGCTACTATGATACCCTTCGTTCGGCGAAGTTCTTCAGAAAGATCGTTCCTTATATTCCGAAGCCTGTTAAACGTGGCATATTGAAGGTTATGTCTTTGAGAAAGGGCAGATAGTATGTATTCTAAGAAAGTGTCAATAATAATTCCTGTGTACAACGTGGTGAAGTACCTTGATAAATGTATTGAGAGCGTATGTGCACAGACAGAAAAGAGTATAGAGATAATACTTGTGGATGACGAGTCGAATGATGGATCCATAGATGTATGCAGACGTTGGGCAGAGAAAGACGACAGGATAGTCCTTATTGAACAGAAAAATGCCGGAGCCGGTGCAGCGAGAAATACAGGACTCCGTGCTGCAAAGGGAGAGTATCTCCTGTTCCTTGATTCCGATGATTTCTTCGAGCCGGACATGGTGGAGGAAGCATTGAAGAGCATTGAGGAAGTAAATGCAGACTTTGTGGTATTTGGATCTGATACCTATTACATGGACAAGGATGAGTTCATCAGAAATCCGTGGGTGCTTAATAAAAAGCATGTGCCACCGTATATGCCATTTACCCACAGAGAGCTTACAGACAATGTATTCAAGGTATTTGTAGGTTGGGCATGGGACAAGTTATACAGGACAGAATTTGTCAAGGCACATGATCTGTACTTCCAGGAGCAGCGTACTACAAATGACCTGTTGTTTGTATTCTCCGCATTGGTTCTTGCCAAGAAGATCACTGTAAATGATAAGGTGCTTGCCCACCAGAGACGTGGTGGCAAGGAGTCATTGTCTGTTACGAGGGAGAAGTCATGGCATTGCTTCTACGACGCACTGACGGCCCTGAGGGACAGGCTTGTGGCTGAGAACATATACTGGGAGCTGGAGCAGGATTATATCAATTATGCCCTGCACTTCTCACTGTGGAACTTGAGGACACTGGCAGAGCCGACCCATACAATGTTAAGGGAGAAGCTGGTGGATGAGTGGTTTGAAAGCCTTGGTATAAAGGGAAAGCCGGAGAGCTATTTCTATAACAAGGGTGAGTATGCTGATTACCTTGAGCTTGTTGGAGAGAAGTAGTTCAGTATAACCTGAATGACGTATGAAGATTATTTGCATGAAAATATAATATATATAGATGAGGACAGGGACACATCACGGTATCTGAGGATATGGATATGGTGTATTATTCCATGAATTGTCTTTAACACAAGAGAGCTGCAGCCGATTACTGCGGCTCTCTTGTGCGTTATCTGGAGAATTACAAAAGTTATCTGTAAACCTGTTTATGTCGGGTAACAATATCTGTAGAATTTCACCTATGGAGGAGAAACGTATGGATAGCACTAATTCAGAAAATTACAGAGTAAAACAAAAATACAGGATCCTTGGATTGAATATTGCTTATTACAGAAAGATGAGAGGTATGACCCAGAGCGATCTTGCAGAGCAGCTGAATATAAGCAGAGAGCATCTTGCAGCCATCGAGGCTCCGAATATTGTAAGAGGAATGTCCATGGACGTGTTGTTTAATATATCAGATGCTCTTGGAGTAGAGGAAACAAGGTTGTTAGAAATGCATATGCTGGATAGCAGGGAGGAACAATAGTCTGTACTGATATGTAAGACATCACGATCCCGGATACTATTAGGGGGAGAAAAAGTGTTTTTTATTGGGATTTGTGATGATGAGCTGTCAACCTGCAGTATGCTTGAGACAGAGATAGCAAGCATATGCTGCCAGTTCGGTAACAGGGTTGATATAGAGGTCTTTTATTCGGGGAGAGATTTAATAAAGTATTTGCAGCAGGGCCATTTAATGGATCTGCTTTTTTTAGATATAATGCTTCCGGATATTGACGGAGTGGAGATCGGGAGCATCATAAGGATGATGAAGTGCAGGACATTACAGATAGCATATATTTCATCGGATGTTGGCAGGACCATGGAGTTATTTGCTGTAAGACCCATGAGGTTTCTTGTGAAGCCACTGGGACGGATGGAATTGGTGAGTACTATATGTGATTCGTACAGTTACTATCTTGAGGACAGGCAGTGCTTTCCCGTCCGGAACAGGGAGGGCAGCTTTAATATACGTTTCGGAGATATTATCTATTTTGAAAGTGATCGGAAGATCGTCAAAGTCTATACTGTGGACAAACTGATCTACAGGTATTATGGCAGACTGGAGGACTCCCTTGTGAGGCTTCCCGGTTCATTCAGCCATATCCACAAATCCTATATAATCAACAGAGAACACATAAAATTTAATAGGGCGGGGCAGGTTACAATGACAAATGAGATCACTCTGCCGGTGAGCCGTTCCAGACGCAGTGCCTTTAAGCGGCAGCTTATGGCAGACGAACTGAGAAGTGCAGGCAGACTGACTACCGGACTGGACGAGCCGGGAAGTACAGAAATACTGCCTTCCGGAAGGGAGGTACGATGATAGCAATGGGGTGCGGCTGGTTGATGATATTATATGCCAATATGCTTCTTGATTGCTGTTTCATCATGCATATATTACGGATGAGGATGAAGAACCGGGAATTGAGGCAGAGTAATCATGACCTTAAGGATAATGTGGAGGATTACCGCCGGGAGCTTAAGGATAATGCGGAGCTTCAGGCGGAGATGAGTATAGTAAGGCATGACTTCATCCATCATATAAATGAGATCGAAAGACTGGCATACTGTGGTTCCAGAAATCAGGTGCTTCATTATCTGGAGGGCGTCAGGGAAATGGTGGAGGATACCAGAAAGAGAAATGTAACAGAGTACGCAGGCATAAGCAGTGTGGTGGATATCTTTATAGCCAGAGCCAGGAGGCTAGGGGCGGCGGTTGTCTGTGATATACAGCTTCCAAAGGACTGGGATTATGGGAGACAGGAATTCAACACAGTTATAGGAAATCTTTTTGAAAATGCACTGAGGGCAGTGAAGGACATGGTGGGAGAGAAAAATGCAGCCCTGCCAGATGATGCTGCAGGGTGGCAGAATGTAGACCTGCCAGATGCTGCTGCTGGTAAACAGCCCTGGATAGAGGTCAAGATATTTCATCACAAGGGGGCTCTCTATATCCTTGTTAAAAACAGCTATCTGGGTGACGTGATAAGAGAAGATAATGGGTTTGTTACCACCAAGGAGAGCAGAGCAGGTGCCCGGCATGGACTGGGACTTAAGAGTGTGGGAAGGATAGTAAGGTCTCACTCGGGGGTCATGGATGTGACGGCGGAGAAGGGAGTTTTCTCCGTGAGCATAATGATGTACATGTGAGGAATTTTTATTGTTTAATAATAGTATTTTCTCTTGCCAAATGTTATAATATCAATATCTATGCGTATACATAGTGAGAAGGAGATTTCACAGATATGAATACAAGACAACAGATAGACAGCAGATATGAGACATATTTGAAGATACCTCTGGTGCTTATACCGGTATTTTTGATCATGACAGGATGTATTCTTGCTATAGATGTATTCCCGGGGGTGATCGCAGGTGCATGTACCCTTATCTACATCGCAGTTATAGGAATGGCATATTTCCGGTACAGATCCACCATAGATGAGGCATTCTTTGAATTTGCCATGGAACATGGAAAGGTTCAGAAGGAGCTGTTAAAGGAGTTCCCTATACCATATGCTCTTCTTAATAAAAAGGGCAAGTTCATGTGGGTAAATGATGATTTCTCACGCATAACCGGAACCAGTAAGAGAAAGCTTCTAAGGAGTAATATAATGCAGGTGTTTGAGGGGATAGAGCTTGACATGCTTCCTCAGGGAGACACCGTGAATGACCTTGATATCGAGTATGATGACAAGGAATATCGTGCAGAGATAAAGACAGTAAAGATCAATACCAACAATGAGAGTCTTGAGGAGATCGGAGACAACAGGGCATCTCAGGAGGGTGAAGCCAAGAAGCAGGATACCAGTGATGAGTATATTGCTTTCTATATGTTTGACATGACTGAGATAAATGCGATTAAGAAGGAGAACACAGAGCAGAAGCTGGTGGCAGGTCTCATCTATATTGACAACTATGATGAGATATTTGATGATCTTGAGGAGGTAAGACATTCACTTCTTATCGCGCTGGTGGACAGAAAGATAAACAAGTACATGGCGAATGTTGACGCCATCGTTAAGGCCCTTGAGAAGGACAAATACATGTTTGTAATGCCTCAGAAGTATCTTCCGCAGCTTAAGGAGAATAAATTCGCACTGCTTGATGAGGTTAAGGCCATCAATATCGGAAATGACCTTCCTCTTACCCTAAGTATAAGTCTTGGAACAGATTACAACAGCTTCATAGAAAGCTTCGAGGCTGCCAGGTCTGCAATGGAGCTTGCCCTTGGTCGTGGAGGTGACCAGGCTGTACTTAAGTCAGCAGACAGGATAACATATTACGGTGGCAAGAGCCAGGGAACAGAGAAGTCCACAAGGGTAAAGGCGAGAGTTAAGACTCTGGCGTTCCGTGAGCTTCTTGAAACAAAGGAAGATGTAATAATAATGGCACATCAGGATCCGGATATGGATGCATTTGGCTCGGCCATAGGCGTGTACAGAATGGTAACAGCCATGAACAAGCCGGCTCATATCGTTATAAATGAAGTATCCTCAGCCATAAGTCCTATATTTGGTAATTTCACAGGAAACGGTGTTTACCCGTCGGATATGATAATAGACAGCAGCCAGGCTCTGGAGCTTATCCGACCGGAGACAATGCTTGTTGTAGTTGATGTAAACAATCCGGCTATCACCGAGTGTGAGGAGCTTATAGGCATTGCCAAGACGGTGGTTGTATTCGACCATCACAGACAGGGCAAGAACGTCATAGCAAAGGCAACACTTTCCTACGTGGAGCCTTATGCTTCATCCGCCTGCGAGATGCTGGCGGAAATGCTTCAGTACATGGACGAGAAGATCAAGCTCCGTCCGTCAGAGGCAGACGCAATGTATGCAGGAATACTTATAGACACAGATAATTTCCTTACAAAGACCGGTGTAAGAACCTTCGAGGCAGCAGCATACTTAAGGCGAAGCGGTGCCGATGTTATGCGTGTAAGGAAGATGTTCAGAAGTGATATCGAGACCTACAGACAGAGGGCTGACGGTGTAAGAAACGCAGAGATGGTCCTTGGAGCATTCGCAGTCTCGGTGTATGAGCCTAAGGATGGACCTGAGTCACCTGTCGTAATGGTTGCCAAGATTGCAAATGAGCTGCTTAACATCGCCGGTGTGCGTGCTTCATTTGTAGTTGCACAGATGGGAAATGACGTTAAGGTCAGTGCAAGGTCCATAGATGATGTAAATGTCCAGATAATAATGGAGAAAATGGGCGGTGGCGGTCATGCAAATATCGCTGCGGCAGTATTTAAGAATTCCACAACAGCAACAGTCAAGCTGAAGCTGATTCAGATATTGGAAGAGATGTACAAGGAAGGAGATCTTTAAGATGAAAGTAATATTACTTCAGGATGTTAAAGCCCTTGGTAAGAAGGGTGATATGGTAAATGTCAGTGACGGACATGCAAGAAATTATATAATCCCAAGAAAGCTTGGAATGGAGGCAACACCAGCCAACTTAAATGATTACAAGTTAAAGAAGGCTCATGAGGCTAAGGTGGCAGCAGAGAACCTTGCGGCAGCAAAGGCTCTTGCAAAGCAGCTTGAGGAGGAGAAGGTTGAGGTTGCCATTAAGGTAGGCGAGGGCGGAAGAGCCTTCGGTTCAGTTTCCTCAAAGGAAATAGCTGAGGCTATCAAGACACAGCTCCACCATGATATTGACAAGAAGAAGATCGTGTTGAAGGAGCCATTCAAGACTCTTGGATCATTTTCAGTAAAGATAAAGCTCCATCCTGAGGTGCAGGGCGAGCTGAGAGTAAATGTAGTTGAAGGAAAAGCCTGATGGAAGACGCTTATATAAGAAAAAAGCAGCCTTATAACATGGAGGCTGAGCAGTCAGTTATAGGTTCAATGCTTATGGACAGAGATGCCATAGCAACTGTGAATGATATGCTGACCAAGGATGATTTCTATAATGCCCAGTACGGACTGCTGTTTGAGCATATGTCTGCACTGTTCAAAGAGGGCAAGCCTGTTGATATAGTAACCCTGTCCAACAGACTTAAGGAGAATAACGTGTCAGAGGAGATCGCCGGAATGAAATATATCGGCGATATACTTGATTCTGTTCCTACCTCGGCAAATGCGAAATATTATGCTCAGATCGTAGCTGATAAGTCACTGCTTCGTAAGATGATAAAACTTAATGAAGATATAGAGAAGGATTGTTATCTGGATACAGATGATGTGGACGGACTTCTTGAGAAGGCTGAACAGGGAGTGTTCCAGCTTATAAAGGAGAGGAACGGCGGAAGTGATTTCACCCAGATCGACAAGATCATAATTGATGTTATCGACCAGATAGAGGCGGCTTCCAAGATGAACACCAGAGTTACCGGTATCCCTACAGGATTTATTGATCTGGATAACATGCTTACAGGTCTTCATGGCTCAGAGCTTATTCTTGTGGCAGCGAGACCTGCCATGGGTAAGACAGCATTTGTCCTTAATATTGCCCATGAGGTTGCGGTCAAGAAGAAGAAGACCACGGCAATATTCAGTCTTGAGATGTCAAAGGAACAGCTTGTAACAAGAATGATAGCCATGGATTCGCTGGTCAATTCCCAGAAGATCATGACAGGACAGCTTGCTGAGGACGAGTGGGACAAGATCGCAGACAGTACGGAGACTATTGCAGAGGCACCGCTTTTCATAGATGACAATTCAGCCATCACCATTGCGGATCTTCGTTCAAAGTGTCGTAAGCTGAAGCAGAACAATGATCTCAGCCTTATTATAATCGATTACCTGCAGTTGATGAGTACCACAAAGCATGTGGAGTCGAGACAGCAGTTCATCTCAGATATGTCGAGATCCCTGAAGGTTCTGGCAAGGGAGCTGGATGTTCCTGTTATCGCACTGTCACAGCTTAACCGAGCCGTTGACTCAAGACCGGATCACAAGCCTGTGCTGGCGGATCTCCGAGAGTCCGGTGCCATAGAGCAGGACGCCGATGTGGTAATGTTTATTTACAGAGATGATTACTACAATCCGGACACCGAGAAGAAGGGAATCGCGGATATAATCATAGCTAAACAGAGAAAGGGTTCCGTAGGTTCCGTGGAACTGGTATGGCTTCAGGATTACACGAAATTTGCAAATAAAGAGCACTAAACGGCTCATACATAGAACATGAAGTAAGAAGGAGAACAAAAATGGTAGTAGAACCAAGAGTGAAAGATTTTATATGTACAACAGCTCATCCCGTAGGATGTGCCGCAAATGTTAAGAACCAGATTGAATATGTCAAGAGCAAGGGCAAGGCAGAGGGACCTAAGAAGGTACTTGTTATCGGTGCTTCCACAGGTTATGGTCTTGCTTCAAGAATTTCTGTGGCATATGGTTACGGTGCAGATACTCTCGGAGTTATGTTTGAGAAGGAGTCAAACGGACGTCGTACAGCGTCAGCAGGCTTCTACAATACAAGAGCATTTGAGGAGCAGGCACATAAGGATGGTCTCTATGCCAAGTCAATAAACGGCGATGCATTCTCAGTGGAGATTAAGGAGCAGGTTATCAACACCATCAAGGAAGACCTGGGCAAGGTAGATATGATCGTGTACAGTCTTGCAGCACCAAGAAGGACAATGCCTGACGGCACAAGATACACATCAGTTCTTAAGACTGTAGGTGAGGAATATTCAAATAAGACTCTTGTGTTAAAGGACAATACCATCACAGAAGCACATATTTCATCAGCTACAGAGGAAGAGATAAATGCCACAATAAAGGTTATGGGTGGTGAGGACTGGATAGACTGGATGAAGGCACTTAACGACGCAGGAGTTCTTGCTGACAAGGTTATCACAGTTGCTTATTCATACATAGGACCAAAGATCACATTCCCTATCTATGCAGAGGGCTCTATCGGACAGGCCAAGAAGGATCTCTACAAGTCCTGCGACATTATAAATGAGAGATGGCCACAGATAAAGGCTAAGGTTGCTATAAATAAGGCACTGGTAACACAGTCAAGTGCAGCCATTCCTATTGTACCTCTTTACATTACACTTCTCTACAAGGTAATGAAGGACAAGGGACTTCATGAGGGCTGTATTGAGCAAATGCAGAGACTCTTCATGGACAAGATCCTTGATGACAGCCAGGTTGATGAGAATGGATTTGTCCGCATGGATGACTGGGAGATGAGAGACGATGTTCAGAGCGTTGTTGCCGAGCGTTGGGATACAGTTTCAAATGACAATGTTAAGGAGATCGCTGATATAGACGGCTACTGGGAGGACTTCTATAACATGTTCGGTTTCAAGATCGACGGTGTGGACTACTCAGCAGATGTGGATATTATGTAGTTAATAAATATAATGAACGAGGGCAGGATAATGTACAGATATTTCTTATTTGACCTGGATGGAACTTTGACGAAATCAGAAAAGGGAATATTTAATTGTATAAAATATGCTTTGGACTGGGCAGGTATTCCATATCCGGATGAGGCGGTATTCAGAAGCTTTATCGGACCTTCACTTTATGATTCATTTACAGATAAATTCAACATGGACAACGACATGGCACTTAAGATGGTAGCCAAGTACAGGGAGCGTTACAATGTCACGGGACTTTTTGAAAATGAAGTCTATGACGGAGTATACGACATGCTTGAAAGCCTTAAGGCTAAGGGCTGTACCCTTGCGGTGGCTACCAGCAAGCCTACGGAACCAACCTTAAGGATACTTGATAAGTTTGGCCTTTCAAAGTATTTTGATGTGGTAGTCGGCAGTAATCCTGACGGCACCGGCTCTGAGAAGAAGCTCATAATAAGTGCTGTGGTGGAAAAGCTTCAGAAGCTTGAAGGCTTCGACAAGTCGTCAGCGGTAATGGTTGGCGACAGATTTTATGACATAGAGGGCGGAAAAGCCTGTGGAATTGACACGGTGGGGGTTCTCTATGGGTACGGCAGCGAAGAAGAGTTCCGTGGCGCCGGGGCAACACATATTGTGGCAAGGCCTTGTGATGTGGAGAAGCTTGTATAGAAGGAATGGCGGTAGCCCGGTGTGAGACTTCGAAATGAGAAGGAGATATTTACATGTCAGTTCATTCATATCCATTGTTGGTGTCATTGTATAAAGGAGAGGGGCGTATATTAATTGTCCCGATAATTGACCATGTTGCAGGATATTCTGTTCAGGCAGATTGGTACGAAAATATTCCGGATACTGCTAATGCAAGAGAAATTGGAGAATGCGTGCTTCGTGCAGTGGAGTATATCGGAAATAGTCCATTATCTTCTGCAAATCCTAAGGAAAGAGAAGCTAATGCGGCGTGGAAGAAAAACAGCAGATATAAAAGCAAAACTGCGTTTTGGAAAAATAACCATTATGTGCGAATAAACATAACCGAAAGTAACCAGGGTATTGTTTATTCAATGAAGAGATCAGAAAAACATCAGGGAACATATGATGAAATTATTAAGGAAGTTGTTCTGCCTATGGACACAGATACAGAAGAGATAGGGAAATCTGTCATTGATGTGTTTGCAGCGTCTGAGAGTTATTATGGGAGTAAAAAAGCCTATAAAGTAAAGGACAAAAGAACAATCTCGTTATTGGATGAAAAGAAAATCGTTATTAACTCGCGATGGGACGATAAGTGGGTAGATTTTCAAGATGGTGGAAGTGCAGAGATTTATCAATTATACAAATATGTAGCAGATGATGGTGACGTACTTGCATGTATATATTGGGGAATTGCACCGGAGCTTGATTGTGATATGAGCCGGGACAATGTTATGACATCATGGAAAAGACTATACGGAAAAGTGGATGTTTATGAATATAAGCTTGTGACTGGCAGCATATTCAGTACTTGTGCTGAAATGGAAAATGAAGATGTTCATAAGATTTCATATTATGTGCAAATGATGGACGACTTACTATTGGAATGTGGGTTAGAGATACTTAAGGAAAATGTATCTGGGAAACAAGTAAGTCAATTTATAAAATTTTTTAACGATGTGATAGTAAGTAGTAAGATTTCAGATTAAAGCATAAAGCGCAAGATGGTAGTACAGATATATTGCGATATGTGCAAAGATTGCAAGACCATAGTGAGAAGCTACATAGTTGAGGATACTGATAAGAAGTGGCTTAAATAAAAGACAGAAGAATATTCGTGGTTTTACATTTGCAGAGATAAAAAAATCAGCAGTTCATATCGGACTGCTGATTTTTTGGTTTCTACTTTATGAATCATAATCCGGCAGATCGTTGAAGAACATGTACATTGCATTGGTGTTACGCTCCAGGGCTGCCATTGTTGAAGGCAGTGGAACTGCAATGAGATCGTTGAACTCAAATTCTCCAAGCTCCGGTCTGATCTTATATCCCAGGTTTCTCTCATTTAAAGAGAAGTCTGCGTTAAATTCATAATTGTTGCCTCTTGCGTCAAGGCGGACCCATCTTTTAAGGTTTGGCTCATATACTGCATTAAGAGCATGAAGTGCCAGCTTGTTTGATGAAGAAAAATGCTTGATACGCTGATAGCAGAAGCCTGTATAAATTCCATTTGCACGCATAAGTGCAGCAAGAAGATTTGCCTTTGCGTAGCTCATTCCTGTTTTCTTTTCAAGGACATCTGAGGCTGAGATGGTTATGATATCATCCTTTGTGTCCCATGTGTGATAAATCTCGTCTCTCACAAAATAATAAATCTTTTCAATTTTGTCGATTGGTTCAGTTAACCCCTTTGTTAATTCAAAAGCCTTAGCTTTCACAGCAGGGTCATCATAATTCACGTACTTATCGAATTTTAAATAAGATGCGTCCTTGTTGCGTTGAATTAAATCCATTGTTGTAATCCCTCCGGTTTTCAGTATATCTCCCCAAAGTGCAGGTGAAATATTTGCACTTAATATACCGTATCAACTGATATTAAATTATAAATCTTTATTTAATGTTCAGACACTACCTGGAATATGTAGAATTTCAAGTAGTAAGATTCGTCTGCAGCCCATAATATAGGGTGATCAGGTGCCTGAGTACGGAACTCGACCTGACGAAGTCTCTTTCGTACATTTGCCGCTGCCTGTCCGATGGTTTTGGTGAACAGCTCATAATCCATAAAATGTGAACATGAACAGGTTGCAAGAAATCCACCTTCCTTTACAAGCTTCATTGCACGAAGATTTATCTCACGATATCCCTTTATGGCGTTTTTAATAGAGTTTCTTGACTTGGTGAATGCCGGCGGATCGAGAATGACCACGTCAAACTTCTCGCCTTGCTTCTCCAGCTCCGGGAGAAGATCAAATACGTCAGCACACTTAAACGAAACTGTATCACTGAGGTTATTCAGTTCAGCATTTTTAATTGCCTGATCAACTGCAAGCTGTGAAGCGTCTACTCCCAGTACGCTTGCTGCTCCCGCGATCCCGGCATTTAATGCAAATGATCCTGTATGTGTAAAACAGTCAAGAACCTTGGCTCCCTTACATAATCTCTGTATGGCCAGCCTGTTATATTTCTGGTCAAGGAAGAAGCCGGTCTTCTGACCATCCTTCACATCAACCATGTAACGGACTCCATTCTCGACGATCTCTACATTGGTGTCGAATTCATCACCGATGAAGCCCTTATATCTTTCCATTCCCTCATTGAGACGTACCTTTGCATCACTTCGCTCATATACACCCTTGATAATTATACCATCATTCTTAAGGATAGTTTTTAAACGATTTATTAACAAAGTTTTAACACGATCCATACCGAGAGATAATGATTCAACTACCAGTACATCCGAGAATTTGTCGATGACTATTCCCGGCAGGAAATCAGCCTCGCCAAAGACTATTCGACAGCTGCTGGTATCCACAGTTTTCTTGCGGTAGTCCCATGCGGCCTGTAGACGTTTTGCGAAAAATTCTTCGTCGATCTCCTGATCCTCGTTGCGGGTCAACATTCTGACGGTGATCCTGGAATTGGTATTTATAAATCCCTTTCCCATGGGATATCCGTCAAAGTCTTTTATGATGACAATGTCCCCATTTTCGAAGCTTCCCATTATGGAAGCAATTTCGTTGTCGTAAATAAAGGCTCCGCCTGCTTTTATGGTGCGACCCTCACCTTTTTTTAATGTTACTATTGCACTCATTTCGTCATAACCTTTCCTTATGTGGAAATTTAAAAGTTGTGAAGATCCGAAAAAATACACAACAAAGTAATTCTATCACAAATAATGACGGATTTACATACAATTATGCTGTTTTGAAAAAAATTTGAGAAAATTTCGCATTCCTTTTCATTTGCGTATAAGGTATAATTTACATAGTGGTTGCCTGGTGAAATTGATTTTTATGACAGGTGAAACTATATCAGAGAAAACGTACATATTACGAAGACGAAAGGAGCGGATCTTATGAGAAAGAATATAATACAAATGACCAAAAAGGGCGTTGTTTATGCGGCAACAGCGGCTACCATAATGAGTTCTACATTGTTCTCAGGAGTAACATTTGCCAAGGAGGGCAGCGGACAGCCGGTGGCAGTTGAAACTCAGGTAACGGCAACTTCAGGCGACGCGGCAAGAAGCAGCGTATCATACTCCGGGCTTGTGAAAGAGGGTTCATATTACTACCTTTATGACGAGTATGGCAAGATGGATCTTGATGGCTGGGTAGAGCTTGACGGCGTTGAATATTATCTGCAGGAAAGCAAGAAGTATGCGGTAATAAGGATATATGACCCTTCAGCGGGAACCTGCTCTGATTATAATGCTAAAACAGAAAAGTTTGATCAGAGAAAGAATGCTCTGGTTAGACTGGTGGATAACCGGTATTATAGATTTGATGGAAACGGCAAGCTGGAAAAGCAGTCCGGCTGGTATACCGTAAATGGTTCAAAGATGGCGTACAGAGGAGCAGATGGTGGTATAAATGCATTTGCAGAGAAGTCTGGGGCAAGATGGGTATACAAGGAGTTCAACAATGCTGTTTTTAACGGCGATTACAAGATTGTCACCAGCCGCTGGAGACAGATAAAGGAGAACTATTATTTCTTCAACAGTGCCGGTGAGAACACAAGAATATACTATCCATCAGGCAGAAAGTGCTACGACTATTCAGCGGGCAGATGGGTGAGACGCAAGAATTCCATCTGTACCCTTTACAACAACAAATACTATTATTTTGATGCTTCGGGCACGAGAGTTACCACAGCAGGCTGGAAGCAGCTCAGTGCAAAAGAATATGTGTATGTGTGCAGCAGCAGCCATGTAACATCAAGGATGGCGAAGAGCGGCAGCGTGTGGTCATTTACCAGTTGGAACAACGGCAAATGGGGCAAGGGAAGCTCAGGCTGGAAGACAATATCAGGAAATATATTCAACATAAACAGTGCTGGCAAGTCAACCGTTGCATATTACGGTTCCAGCAGAACCTGCTACACCGGGGACGGAACTTCAATGAAGCAGGTGAAGAATGACACTGTTGAGATCATGAGCCGTGTGTACTACTTCATGTCAAATGGCGTGAGAGGAAACAAGGCAGGCTGGTATACCACAAATGACGGAAGAAGGATATACTGTAACGCGTCAGGGGTAGTTACCAAGACAGAAACAGGCATAAAGATCGACCTTGGAAATGGAAGGAGCACCACAGTAAACGGACATTATGATTACGAAATGGCATACGAGCTGGTGGATATGCTTAATGCATACAGAAGGCAGAACGGACTGTCAGCTTTAAGCATTGACGAGGATCTTATGGCGTGTGCAGATGTGAGAAGTGCCGAGATATCGTATTCCTTCAGCCACACAAGACCAAACGGTGAGATTTGTTTAACCGCCAGCGGTAAGATGGGCGGCGAGAATATTGCCGCCGGTTACAGAGGTGCGGACGCAGTAATGGAAGGCTGGAAGAATTCTCCGGGACATAATTCCAACATGCTTGATTCCGATTGGGAAATCATAGGAATTTCAGTATTTATCAGGGATGACGATCCAAACTACTACACATATTACTACGTTCAGAATTTTGGATAATAAGGTTAGGAAATGAAATCTGTATCAGTTTATGCGATCACTAGACAACAGAATATGGAACAGCTACAGAAGCTGGAGCGGCAGTTGTCAGGCAGAGAACATTTTCTGAGGCTTCGGGAATGGGAGCTTGACAGTATGAGGGCACTGGTTAAACAGCTTGAGTTACACATGCAGAAGGTGTCTGCCCTCAGGTTCTTCTATTCATTCCAGATACCGAGACTGGGAAAGGAATTTGACCTGATCCAGATCAAGGACGAGCACATTGTAAATATCGAGCTTAAGAGCGGTGCGGTGTCCGACGAAATGATAAAAAAGCAGTTGATACAGAACAGGTATTATCTGTCAGTTCTCACCAGACCGATATATTCCTACACTTACATAAGCAGTGAAAACAGATTGGTACGCCTTACAAATCATGACCATATTGTGGAGGCGGACTGGGAAAGCCTGTGCGATATCCTGGGCAGGGACAGCAGGGATTATCAAGGTGATATTGAAGAGCTGTTCAAGGCGGAATATTATCTTATATCGCCCCTTACAGATCCGGTGAAATTCCTGAATAAAGAATATTTTCTTACCTCACAGCAGAGGGATATAAGGCGGCAGATACTGAGGAAAATAAGAGCAGAACATTCGGGATATTTTCTGTTTACGGGACTTCCGGGAACAGGAAAAACCCTGCTTTTATACGATATCGCGATGGGGCTTTCCGACAGGCGTAAGGTGTGTATGATACACTGCAGCGAGGCGGGAAAGAAGTGGGAGATATTACATGAGCGATTACATAGGATAGATTTTCTTTCGGACAGTAGGCTTTTGGATGATGGGGATGACGAGATAGATGTGATACATGATGGGAAAGACATATTTGCCGAGTATAGTGCTGTGTTGGTGGATGAGGCGCATTTGCTGTCTGTGGAGAAGCTGAGATTTATCTTAAGGTGTGCCGGTGACCGGCCGGTGATATTCTCCAGTGATTCTGAGGACATGATCTCGCCTTATGAGCTTGACCGGGGCAATCTTCATGTGATCGAGGGACTTCCGGGGATTCAGATATTCCGTCTGACTAACCGTATCCGCACAAATGCAGAGCTGTCATCATTTATTCAGAATATTATGCATATTCCTGCCGGAAGACGGCTTAAGGAATATCCTAATATAGAGGTCGTCTATGCAAATGATGATGGTGAGGCTGCCAATCTTCTTGATGATTATAGGGCACGAGGGTACTGGTATAAGGCTGATGGTGGAAATTCCTATGGCAGCAGAAATGCGGAGCCTTCCGGTGGAGTGGACAGTCTGGTGGTGGTTATGGATGACCATTATTACTATGACGAGGAGGGATATCTCAGGAGCCTGGAAGCGAAAGATAGGGCAAATGTCTTTAATGTAAGAAGCCTGTTCCACTATCTTAACCAGGCAAAGGAGATCCTGGCTATCGTTGTGAAAGGAAATCCGGATGTGTATGCCGGACTGATGAATGTGCTGCAGGGGAAGAGGGAAAAATATTGATTGAATAAAATAAGAAACTTAAAAGTACAGAACAAACATTCGATTTGCTCTGTACTTTTTTTATTATGAATGATATACTAAATCAGCAACAATACTAATAATAAATTAGAGGTTGAGATATATGGATCATTTTGAATTGGTATCGCCATATGAGCCAACCGGTGACCAGCCCCAGGCGATTGAAGAGCTGGTGCAGGGATTTAAGGAAGGCAATCAGTTCCAGACACTGTTAGGTGTTACCGGATCAGGTAAGACATTTACCATGGCGAATGTTATTAAACAGCTTAATAAGCCAACACTGGTGCTCGCCCATAATAAGACTCTGGCGGCACAGTTGTATTCGGAATTTAAAGAGTTCTTTCCTCATAACGCGGTAGAATATTTCGTTTCTTACTATGATTACTACCAGCCGGAGGCATATGTGGCGTCAACGGATACCTATATAGCCAAGGACTCATCCATAAATGACGACATAGATAAGATGAGACACAGTGCCACCGCCGCCCTTATAGACAGGAAGGATGTAATAGTTGTTTCCTCGGTTTCATGTATATACGGTATCGGTGATCCTGATGAGTACAGAAATCAGATGTTGTCATTCCGTGTGGGCATGATAAAAGACAGGGACATGGTGATAGACGAGCTTACGGATATCCAGTATTCAAGAAACGATATGGATTTTCAGCGAGGAACCTTCAGAGTAAGGGGTGACGTGCTGGAGATCATGCCGGTATCTACATTTGAAGACGGAATAAGGATAGAGTTCTTCGGGGATGAGATTGACAGGATATGCGAATTTGACCCTCTTACAGGGGAGGTCAGGAGAAGTCTGAATTTCACCTGTATATTCCCGGCGTCCCATTATGTAGTAGGTCAGGAGAAACTTAACAAAGCCCTTACCCGTATTGAGGCAGAGCTTGCAGAGCGGGTCAGATATTTCAAGTCACAGGATAAGCTTATCGAGGCACAGAGAATAGAAGAAAGAACCAATTTTGATATAGAGATGATGAGGGAGACAGGATTTTGCTCGGGAATCGAGAACTATTCAGGCCCTTTGTCAGGCAGAGAGACCGGGGAGACACCAAGCACGCTGCTGGACTTCTTTGGTGATGATTTTCTGCTTATTGTGGACGAATCCCATATAACCATACCCCAGGTAGGAGGTATGTATGCAGGAGACAGATCCAGGAAAATGAATCTGGTGGATTACGGCTTCAGGCTTCCGTCTGCCCTGGATAACAGACCGCTCAATTTCCAGGAATTTGAGAGCAAGCTGGATCAGGTTATGTTCGTGTCTGCAACACCTTCAAAATACGAAGAAGAACATGAAATGAAAAGGGTAGAGCAGATAATCCGTCCTACAGGACTTTTAGATCCGCCGGTGGAGGTGAGACCTGTGGAGGGACAGATAGATGACCTTCTTACAGAAGTATTCAAGGAAACCGAGAAGGGAAATAAGGTACTGGTAACTACCCTTACCAAGAGGATGGCAGAGGATCTTACAGATTATATGAGGGAAAATGGCGTTAAGGTCAAATATCTCCACTCTGACATAGATACCATGGAACGAGTTGAGATAGTGAGAGATCTGCGAATGGGTGTATTTGACGTTCTGGTGGGCATAAACCTCTTGAGAGAGGGACTTGATATTCCGGAGATAACCCTTGTGGCTATTCTTGACGCAGACAAGGAGGGCTTCTTAAGATCTGAGACCTCACTGGTACAGACCATAGGACGAGCTGCCAGAAACAGCGAGGGCCACGTTATAATGTATGCGGACAGTATTACCAAGTCCATGAAATATGCATTGGATGAGACAGCCAGAAGACGTGAGATCCAGGACGCTTACAACAAGGAGCACGGCATAACTCCAAAGACCATTGTCAAGGAGATCAGGGATCTCATAAGTAATGAGGTGGCAGAGGATGTTCCACGTAACGACAAGAAGGATATCGAATCCATGACCAGAAAGGAACTGGAGGCAGAGATAAAGAAGCTTACCAAGAACATGAACATTGCTGCAGCCGACCTGAACTTTGAGGCGGCAGCAGAGCTTCGTGACAGAATAAGAGAGCTGAAGGTTGCCCTTAGGGACTATGACAAGGATTAATGTTAAAGAAGGATAGGAAAATGAGCGAAAGAAAGTACATTACAATAGAAGGAGCGAGGGAGCACAACCTTAAGAATATAAGTCTTAAGATACCAAGGGACAAATTTGTAGTTGTCACAGGACTCTCAGGCTCGGGAAAATCTTCGCTGGCGTTTGACACCATATATGCCGAGGGACAGAGAAGATACATGGAATCACTGTCTTCTTACGCAAGACAGTTCTTAGGACAGGCAGAGAAGCCTGATGTGGACAAGATAGAGGGTCTGTCACCTGCCATATCCATAGATCAGAAATCTACAAATAAGAACCCGAGATCCACAGTGGGAACAGTTACAGAGATATATGATTATTTCCGATTATTATTTGCAAGGGTTGGAATACCTCACTGCCCGAAGTGTGGCAAGGTAATAAGCCGCCAGTCCGTAGATCAGATGGTAGATGAGATAGTCAAGCTCCCTGAGAGGACAAAATTTATGGTACTTGCACCTGTGGTAAGGGGCAGAAAGGGAGAGCATGTCAAGCTCCTGGAGCAGATCAAGAAAAGCGGTTTCGTGAGAGTTGTTATAGATGACAGCCAGTATGAGCTGTCGGAGGAGATCAGGCTTGACAAAAACAAGAAGCACAACATAGATGTGGTAATAGACCGTCTTGTTATAAGACCGGACATTGAACGCAGACTTGCAGATTCCGTGGAGACAGCCCTTAAGATGGCAGAGGGACTTATGAAGATCGAGATCATGGAGACAGACGGCAACAACAGGGTCATCAATTTCTCTGACAGCTTCTCATGTCCTGACTGTGGAATAAGCATTGATGAGATAGAGCCGAGAAGCTTCTCATTCAACAATCCGTTTGGCGCATGTCCGTGCTGTGCGGGACTGGGATTTAAGATGAGATTCGACCCGGATCTTATGATACCGGATGACAAATTATCCATAAATGAGGGTGCCATTGTCGTGATGGGATGGCAGTCCTGCAATGATGGCAAGAGCTTCTCAAATGCAATACTTCGTGCTCTGGCGGCAGAGTATGGATTTTCGCTGGATACTCCGTTCTGCCAGTACAGCGATGAGATAAAGAACCTGCTTATATACGGCGAGGGTTCAAGGCCGGTGAAGGTCCATTATAAGGGACAGCGTGGAGAAGGAGTCTACGACATTACCTTTGAGGGACTTGTGAAGAATGTTGAGAGAAGATACAGAGAAACCGCCGGCGAGACCATGAAGGCTGAATACGAAACCTTCATGACCATCACTCCATGTGAGGAGTGTCATGGCAAGAGACTTAAGCCTACAGCTCTGGCGGTTACGGTAGGTGGCAAGAATATTTCAGAGCTTACGGAGATGTCCATAGAGGATCTTAGCAGATTCATGGATGGACTGGAGCTGGATGAACGTCAGAAGCTTATAGGAAGTGCCATTTTAAAGGAAATCAGATCAAGACTTCACTTCCTTATAAATGTGGGACTTGATTATCTGGCATTGTACCGGGCAACAGGAACCCTTTCAGGCGGTGAAGCCCAGAGAATAAGGCTTGCAACCCAGATAGGTTCAGGACTGGTGGGCGTTGCCTATATACTGGATGAGCCGAGTATCGGACTTCATCAGAGGGACAATGACAAGCTGATCGCAGCTCTTTGTGAGTTGAGAGATCTTGGAAATACCCTGATCGTTGTCGAGCATGATGAGGATACCATGCGTGCGGCAGACCACATAATCGATATAGGACCTGAAGCCGGGGAAAATGGTGGATATGTCATTGCCGAGGGAACTGCCGAGGAGATAATGAAATGTGAGAATTCCATCACCGGTGCATACTTAAGCGGAAGAAAGAAGATAGAGGTTCCGGCGGAACGCAGGAAGCCTACAGGATGGCTCACAGTTAAGAACGCATATGAGAATAACCTTAAGCATATAGATGTTGATTTCCCACTGGGAGTCATGACCTGTGTTACAGGAGTGTCAGGTTCAGGAAAGAGCTCATTGGTAAATGAAATATTGTACAAGAAGCTTTCAAGGAGGTTGAACCGAAGCAGGGTCAAGGCGGGAAAGCATGACCATATAATAGGATATGACCAGCTTGATAAGGTTATAAATATTGACCAGTCACCTATAGGAAGAAGTCCAAGATCAAACCCTGCCACATATACAGGAACCTTTGATCTCATAAGAGATTTATTTGCCGGGACAAAGGACGCAAAGGCAAGGGGCTACAAGAAGGGCAGGTTTTCATTTAATGTGTCCGGCGGAAGATGTGAGGCATGTAAAGGCGATGGTATCATCAAGATAGAAATGCATTTCCTCCCCGATGTGTATGTCCCTTGCGAGGTATGTAAGGGCAAGAGATACAATCGTGAGACTCTGGAGGTTAAGTATAAGGGCAAGAGCATATTTGATGTTCTTGATATGACTGTGGATGAGGCTTGTGAGTTCTTTGAAAATGTACCTTCGATCCTCAGGAAGATATCAACCTTAAAGGATGTGGGACTTGGATATATAAAGCTTGGTCAGCCGTCCACAACTCTGTCAGGTGGTGAGGCACAGCGTATCAAGCTGGCAACGGAGCTGTCAAGACGCGGCACAGGAAAGACCATATATATACTGGATGAACCTACCACAGGACTTCATTTTGCTGACGTGGACAGACTGGTTGATATCCTCAGAAGATTAAGTGAAGGTGGAAATACGGTTGTGGTTATTGAGCATAACCTTGATGTCATAAAGACTGCGGACTATATTATTGATATGGGGCCGGAAGGTGGAGCCAAGGGTGGAACAGTTATCGTCCAGGGAACTCCGGAGGAAGTTGCCAAGTGTAAGAAGTCCTACACAGGTCAGTACCTTAAGAAATATCTTAAAAAGTAGAAGCTGAAGGTGTGCTTTAAAAGTAAAAAACTGAAGAGTACTTAAAAAGCAGAAAACTAAGCGAAGCCTGGAAATAAGGGGGATATCTTAAGAGTAGAAACTTAAACAATATGTCAAAATTAAAAAATTGCAGATAAATAGCATGAATAATGTTATAATGTATTTTTAAGGGAACTACCGGAAGAGGTAAATTACAAATTGCCTGATGTTCAATAAACGGAGGACATGATAAATAATGAAATGTATAAAATGCGGCAAGGAGATAGATAATAAATCCACAGTCTGTGAGTATTGTGGCATGCTGTTTACTCCTGTTATGAAGAGAAAAATGCTTGAAAGAGAGCAGCAGCTTGAGGAATATAACAAGCAGATGGCAGCTTACAATAAGCAGTTGAAGAAGGGAAAGATCAAAGAGGAAATACCAGAAGACATAAACGACACACAGACCTTAAGGCTTGAGGATTGTCCTGTGGTGGGACAGCCGGAGGATGACTATGACGGAGAGAGCAGGACTATTGTCTTAGACAGAGAGGAAGACAAGCCGGCGGCTTCGTATATGCCGAATTTCTTTGGAATTATAGGCAGCATAGCATTTGCAGTGTCATTGTTCCTGCCATACAGCAAAAGCCCGGAAAAGCTTACGGATACAGCGTTGTATGCATTTCTCGCGGCGGCAGTGGTTGTTCTGGTGGCGTCATTTGTCAACAATTTAGTATTTGAGATCATTGAACTTGTTGTCTCTATATTCCTTGGAGGCTGGTGGATAGCCATGGATATAGCCAAGGGCATGATAGGAAGTGAGGGCATGATTCTTATGTACGGAGGCTATATAAATCTTGCAGCATCGGTAATACTGGTTCTGTCGGGAATCATCTGGATGCTTATCACACATATCAGCGATGACCAGTGATATTAACCGGGACACAGAGCAGTTAAGAAGAATATACAGATAAGTTAAGAAGAATGTGCATATAACTAAAAATGAACAAATCTTCCCGGATACAAATGTCCGGTTAAAAAATGAAAGTTGATCTATAAAAACAGGAGCCTGATATCACGGAATAAATCTGTGAATATCAGACTCCTGTTTTTATCTGACATCAGGGCGCGTCCACATATATGGAATGCCGATGCCGGAATGTTTGATCAGATAAATTTAATTAGTCGTTAGCCTTACCAACTGATCCGAATAATTCCATCTTCTCCTTAACTGTAGCCTTAATTGCCTCAGCACCTGGAGCAAGAAGCTTTCTAGGGTCGAATCCCTTACCTTCAAGATCCTTACCAGCCTCGATGTACTTTCTTGTAGCTTCCTGGAATGATAACTGGCACTCTGTGTTTACATTGATCTTTGAAACGCCAAGTTCAATAGCCTTCTTGATCATGTCAGCAGGGATACCTGTACCACCGTGAAGAACTAATGGCATGATGCCTGTCTTCTGCTGGATAGCGTCAAGTGTCTCGAATGAAAGACCCTTCCAGTTTGCTGGATACTTACCATGGATATTACCGATACCTGCAGCAAGCATATCTACACCGAGATCTGCAATGGTCTTGCACTCTTCAGGATCTGCGCACTCGCCCATACCAATAACACCATCTTCTTCACCACCGATAGAACCAACTTCACACTCGATTGAGAGACCAAGCTGATGAGCTACATTAACAAGCTCTGTTGACTTAGCAAGATTCTCCTCGAATGGATAGTGTGAACCATCGAACATGATTGATGTGAAACCAGCCTTGATACACTTGTAACATCCTTCGTATGTTCCGTGATCTAAGTGAAGAGCAACAGGAACTGTAATTCCTAATTCCTCATCCATAGCCTTAACCATAGCTGCTACTGTACCGAATCCTGTCATGTACTTGCCGGCGCCCTCTGATACACCTAAGATAACAGGTGACTGAAGCTCCTGTGCTGTTAAGAGGATTGACTTTGTCCACTCAAGGTTGTTGATGTTGAACTGACCTACTGCATAATGACCAGCTTTTGCTTTCTTTAACATTTCTGTTGCTGAAACTAACATTGTAAATGTCCTCCATTTGTTATTAAATTTTCTGAGATGAGGGGATATTGCAGACATTATTTTGCTGCCCAGCTCACCACATTCTGCCACAATTATACCTTATAAACCTATAAAATAAAAGTGCTTTTACTAAAAAGATTTCCACGGTAACAAAAAGAATTATCAAGAACGGCTGCCGCCTTGATATAAAACAAAATCTGCAAATGTGCATTATATTAAACATTTATAAATTAAAAGTCGCTTACATTGAAATGAAAAAATATAAGTGGTATCATTTGCATGATAGATTGTCATTTGAAAATTATAACTACGTGGATTTATGAATGACAGGTATATGCAGATAATAGTTTTGTATTTATTTAAGAAAAAGGAGACGGCGAATGCTTCAGCTAAAAGAAATCGTTAAAGACTACCGGACCGGCGATGAAGTTGTGAAGGCTCTTAAGTGCATATCCATAAACTTCAGGAAAAATGAGTTTGTGTCCATCCTGGGACAGTCGGGATGTGGTAAGACTACCCTTCTTAATATAGTAGGTGGTCTGGATCAATACACCAGCGGAGACCTGGTGATCAATGGCAAATCAACAAAGTCCTTCAAGGCAAGGGACTGGGATTCTTACAGAAACAATTCCATCGGTTTTGTATTCCAGAGTTACAATCTTATACCACACCAGTCAGTTCTCTCAAATGTTGAGCTGGCACTTACACTTTCAGGTGTATCAAAGGCAGAACGCAGAAAGAGAGCAAGGGAGGTTCTGGAGAAGGTAGGTCTTGGAGATCAAATGCATAAGAAGCCTAACCAGATGTCAGGTGGACAGATGCAGCGTGTTGCAATAGCCAGAGCCCTTATAAATAATCCGGATATACTTCTGGCAGATGAGCCTACAGGAGCCCTGGACTCAGAAACCAGTATTCAGATTATGGAGCTTTTAAAGGAGATTGCCAAGGACAAGCTTGTCATAATGGTAACTCATAATCCGGAGCTTGCGGAGACATACTCCACAAGAATAGTAAAGCTTCTTGACGGTAATATAATAGATGACTCAAATCCATTTTCAGATGAGGATGAGGCAAGGGAGGCAGAAGGAGATTACAAGCCGAGAAAGACTTCCATGTCTGTATTTACAGCATTTTCATTGAGTCTTAACAACCTTATGACCAAGAAGGGAAGAACTTTTCTGACAGCATTTGCAGGAAGTATAGGAATAATAGGAATAGCTCTGATCCTGTCTCTGTCATCAGGTTTCCAGGGATATATAAATGATGTTCAGGAGGAGACGCTGGCGTCTTATCCGATACAGATAACCAAGAAGGCCATGGATTACGGCGACATGATAAAGGAAATGACCGGAAATAACGGCGGCGAGGAAGCCAGAAAACACGATGATGACCTAGTACACTCAGGAGATATCATGGGAGATATGCTCATCTCCATGGTGGCAGAGGTCAAGGATAACGATCTTGAGACCTTTAAAGAATATATTGAGGACGAGGCAAATGGCTTCAAGGATCTCACCAGTGACATCAGCTATACCTATGACACCCCAATATATGCATACAATGAAAGTGCAGTGGGTGGTATCAAGCAGGTAAATCCAAGTACCCTTATGAATGATATGGGCTTTGGTGGAATGATGGACACCCAGGAATCAGTTTCGGGGCTTATGTCAGCATTTACCTATGGCTCGAACTCTTCAGATATGTGGACCCAGATGATGGACAATCAGGAGCTGTTGTCACAGCAGTACGATGTGCTGGCAGGACATTGGCCTGAGAACAAGAACGAGGTAGTCCTTGTTGTAGATAAGAATAACGATATCAGTGATTATGCCCTGTACAACCTTGGTTACAGAGACTCAAGGGAGCTCGGTGACATAGTGGCAGACGTTCTGGCAGGCGGTAAGGTTCCTGATATGGAGGAGATGACATTTACCTATGATGATCTTCTTAAACTTAAGTTCAAGATTGTACTTCCTACACAGTTCTTCCAGAAGAATGAAGACGGAACATACACAGATATGAGCACAGATGAGGATTTCCTGAATGATGTTGTTCATAATGGCATGGAGGTCAAGGTTTCCGCTGTTATCAGACAGTCAGAGAAGGCTTCATCAGCACCTATCCAGCCAGGCTACATCGGATACACCTCAGAGCTTGCAGAGTATATTGTTACAGAAAACGAGAAGGCTGAGATCATTCAGGATCAGCTTGCAGATCCTGACAAGGATGTGATCACAGGTCTTCCATTTGCAGGTGGTGAGGAGATCACCATTGACGATGTGGATATGGATCAGATAATGTCTGAGCTTGCTTCATCAGGTCAGATGACAGATGAAATGCAGCAGATGTTTGCAAATATGACAGAAGACCAGATATTCGATATGTTAAAGCAGTACGGATATTTCAGCCAGTCAACCTCAACCTATGAGGACAATATGACAATGCTTGGATACAGTGAGCTGGCAAAGCCGGCGTCCATCAGCCTGTACTGTACGGAATTTGCCGATAAGGACAAGCTTACAGAGCTGATAGACAAGTACAATAACGAGTATCCTGACAAGGAGATAACCTACACAGATTATATCGGTATTATGCTGTCATCCGTGACCAAGATCATCGATGCCATAACCTATGTGCTCATAGCATTTGTAGCTATTTCCCTTATAGTATCATCTATTATGATAGGAATAATCACCTATATATCAGTGTTAGAGCGTACAAAGGAGATCGGTATCTTACGAAGTATCGGTGCTTCAAAGAGGGATATCTCACGAGTATTCAATGCGGAGACATTTATCATTGGTCTGTTCTCCGGAATAATAGGTATCGGTGTGACTATGCTGATCAATATTCCTATAAGTATGGTTATCGAGAAGTATATTAATGTGCCGGGAGTTTCATCACTTCCTTGGAAGGGTGGACTTGCACTGGTTATCATCAGTGTGATCCTGACATTGATCGGTGGACTTATACCATCAAAGATGGCAGCCAAGAAGGATCCGGTCATAGCACTCAGAAGTGAATAAAATTTATCAGAATATAAAGTATAATAACAGCTGGTGGTTCGTAGAGAACGGCAAGGTCAATTTCGCCGCAGAGACACTGATAAAGTACAACAATGTATGGTACTATGTGAAGAACGGTAAGGTTGATTTCAGTTACACAGGCTATGTTACATATACAAATGGACACAGATATTACGTTAAAAATGGCAGAAAGGTAAGCAGAGCATAATGTTTATGATTGCTTTTCTGATATAAAAGGGAAAAGACCATCATTGGTGGCTGTCTGTATCCCTGCAATAAAAATTCCGGTGTTTTGTGCACCGGAATTTTTGTATATATAAATTTGTGTAAATCGACACCACGCACCTGTAATATCTGATATAATGGTGTCTGTATCAGGGTAATATGGAAGGGAGGAAATTATTATGGCAGGAAGTCATATTGCTATACCAACAATTCTTAAGATAGGAAAGGGGGCTCTTAATGATCTTGGCACATACCTTGCAAATGCAGGTATGCACAATGCAGTTATTTATTTTGGAAACGGACTTATTGACATGTTCGGAGCGGGAGTTATGGGCTCTCTTAAGGAGAAGGATATAAAGGTTCTGGAATACAGGGAGTTGGATACGGTCAATATAAATGACATTATTGAGCTGGCATTTAACATAGATGCAAAGGCACAGGCTATCGTAGGTATCGGTGGGGGAAAGGTTATAGACGCGGCGAAATATGCGTCATATTTAAGAAAGCTTCCGTTTATAAGTATTCCTACATCTTCATCATCTGATGGATTTTCCTCTGCCAGTGCTTCCCTTATTGTCAATGGCAGGAGAACTTCAGTGCCTGCAAGAATGGCATACGGTATCATTGCAGATACGGAGATAATAAAGAGTGCACCGGACAGGTTCATATATTCAGGCATAGGTGACATGGTGTCAAAGATCACAGCCCTCTATGACTGGTTATTTGAGTCCAGCAACGGCTACAGCGAGATGAACGACTTCGCTGTTATGATTGCCAAGAAGGCCGTGAACAGCTTTGTCCGTACACCATTTGAAACTATACATGATGATCTGTTCCTCAAGGAGCTGTTAGACTCCCTTGCCATGAGTGGAGTTGCAAATGAGATCGCCGGCGGCAGTACACCTACCTCGGGCAGTGAACATCTCATATCCCATGCACTGGATAAAATGCTTGAGAAACCGCAGCTTCACGGCATCCAGGTGGGCATTGCCACATACATTATGGCAGTGGTTCAGGATCACAGATATGTCAGGGTAAATGCGATATTTGAGAAGACCGGCTTCTGGGATTATGTAAGTACCCTTGATCTTAAGAGAGAGGATTTCGCTGCGGCTATAGATATGGCACCATCCATCAAGCCGCACAGACACACTTATCTCCATGAGCAGCAGTACAGGGATAAGGCAAAAGAAGTCCTTTATAATGACGAAGTGCTTAAGAAGGTTTTTGATTAAAGTTAAAAAAATGTTTGGAGCAAATCCGCTAATCAGGATACATGATTTTGTATTTGATTGGCAGCCATTTAAGAATAAAATATTGATTTTTTTGAACATTTTTACCGGTATGTGGTGGCACGGTTCATATATAATGTATAAGCACATACATAGTGAATTTTTCGTTATGAGGCTTGACCTTGCTACCGGCACAAAGCCCATGTTTGAGGAGGAGCCTTCACGAACGAAGAGAGTGATTATGCATGGCTCCGACGATATGTCATAGAGAGGGACCCACGAAGTGGGAGAGTTGGCTATGACCTACTATTTGAGGAGGAGCCTTCACGAGCGAAGAGAGTGATTATGTATGGCTCCGACGAGTTTGGGCGACTGCTGGTTAATAAGCTGGTCGAGCCGAGTAGAAAAATGAACAAGTATGGCGTTACATTATATATGAAACCGTGCATACATACTTCCCAGACAAGCGTTTAATGATAAATTTTATCTTTTTGACCTTAATCAGCTGTTACCATAGCAAAATAACAGCTGATACAGGAGAATTACCAATATTTATTAAGGTATATTATATAGATTTCATCTCGAAAATGTGTTATACATAGAGATGATGAGAAAAAGTATCTTTAGGGTGTACAGGGGATACATGGAATAGGAGTTTTTTATGATTACTAATGACGCAACAATACTTACAGTAAAGCATGAGGTTTTGTATGAAGTAGCGAAGCTTGCATACGAGGGGAAGCTTGAGGAGGAGAGAGACAATCTTCCTTATAAGATGATCCCCGGACCACAGCCGCTGTTCAGGTGTTGTATATACAGAGAAAGAGAAAATATAAGACAGAGGATACGTCTTGCAGAAGGTAAGGCTCCGGGACCGGAGGACGACGGAAATATAGTCCAGGTCATCAACTCAGCATGTGAAGGCTGTCCTATCTCAAGATATGTAGTAACAGATAACTGTCAGAAGTGTATGGGAAGAGCGTGTCAGAGAGCCTGTCGTTTCGGTGCCATAAGCATGGGAAGAGACAAGTCCTATATAGACCCTTCAAAGTGTAAGGAGTGTGGACAGTGTGCAAAGGCATGTCCTTACAATGCCATAGCAGAACTTATGAGACCATGTATGAATAGCTGTCCTGTAAATGCCATATCAGTATCAGACAGCGGTGTTGGTATTGCGGTTATAAATGAAGAAAAATGTATCAGATGTGGAGCATGTATCCATAAATGCCCGTTCGGTGCCATAGGCTCCAAGACATTTATCGTAGATATCATCAAGGCAATGCAGGCAGGAAAGCGTGTGTATGCCATGTTCGCACCGGCTACCATCGGACAGTTTGGTGCAGATATAACCCTTGCAAGCTGGAGAACAGCCCTTAAGAAGATAGGCTTCCACGATGTAGTGGACGTCAGCCTTGGCGGTGATATGACGGCAATGGCAGAGGCAAAGGAATGGATCGAGGCAATAGAGCATGGACAGAGAAAGTCAACCTCATGCTGTCCGGCATTTGTCAATCTTATAAAGAAGCATTACTCGGAGCTTTCAGACATTATATCCGAGACAGTGTCACCAATGTGTGCAGTGTCAAGATGGATAAAAGATAAAGACCCTGAGGCAGTTACAGTATTTGTAGGTCCATGTATCGCCAAGAAGGAGGAGACTACAAGAAAAGAGTCAAATTCAGCAGACTATGCCCTTACCTATGGTGAGATAAGAGCCATGCTCCGTGCAAAGAGTGTGAAGCTTGAGCCGGAGGAGGATACAGAGGCACAGGCGTCAGTATTCGGTAAGAAATTTGCAAATGCAGGTGGTGTTACTGCAGCAGTTGTGGAGAGTATGAAGGAGCTTGGATACGAGGCTGACGTGGATGTATGCAAGTGTAACGGCGTTGAGGAGTGTAAGAAGATGCTGACTCTTATGAAGTTTGGAAGACTTCCACAGAACTTCATGGAAGGTATGATCTGTGAGGGCGGCTGTGTAGGCGGACCTTCAAGACACAGGTCAGAGCAGGAGACCAAGAGAGACAGGAATGCAGTCCTTGATAAGGCTGAAGAGAAGAATATCTCTGACAGCTTAAGTACCCATGAGGCGGGAGAAACTTTCATGGTAAGAGCGTAAGGACGGCGTAATATCCACAGCATATTGGATTAAAGTATTGAAGATACCAAGATATGATGTGGTAGATGTGCAGAGAAAAAAGCATTTGCAGTAATTATATAGAAATATCAAAATCCCGGAAGATTGATCCGCAGAAGATGGGTCATTTTTCCGGGATTTTTGTTATGGCAACGAGAAAGTGGAACATTATTATATGTGAGCATTTTACAACTGTTGATCCGCAGATAAAGATTTTACATGTTTTAACATTTTTGTAAAAATTCTTGACAGGAAAGATTTATATGCTATTATAATGCATGTGGTATTGAAAACCACATGTGGAGTTTATTAAAAACTCAAAAAACAGACAACAATACTTTAAAATATAGAGAGAAGAATTACTGGAGGATTTTATATGTCAACAGGTATGAGACCGGAAGAAGGAATAGCAGGAAAGTTCATAAGTGCTTCCCTTGATGACAACAATGTATTAGAGAAGATCGAGTTCACGAATAAGGATGACTTCAACTTTGGATTTGACGTTATGGACGCACTTGCGGAGAAGAAACCGGACGACAGAGCACTTATTTACGTTTCAAAGAATAAGGAAGAAAGAATATTCACCTTTAAGGAGATGAAGGAGTACTCCAACAGAGCTGCAAATTATTTCGTGAAGCACGGAATTAAGAAGGGCGATAAGGTAATGCTGGTTCTTAAGCGTCATTATCAGTACTGGATCACAATGATCGCACTTCATAAGTTAGGAGCTATTGCAATCCCTGCAACAAATATTCTTAAAGCTTCTGATTATGCATACAGAATTGAAGCAGCCAATATCAAGGCAGTTATCTGTACATCAGATGACAAGATTCCTGACGCCATGGCTTCAATAGACCCTGATAACAAGCTTATTAAGATGATCGTAAACGGTGAGAGAGAGGGCTTCCTTTCATTTGACCAGGGAATAATGGAAGAGAGCACAGTATTCGAGAGACCTACCGGTGAGGATAAGGTTATGGCTCATGACGTGCTTCTCATGATGTTCACATCAGGAACAACAGAACATCCAAAGCTTGTGTCACACAACCATCTGTACCCACTGGGTCACTACATAACAGCAAAGTACTGGCACACAAACAGAGCAGGCGAGGTTCATCTTACAGTTTCGGATACAGGCTGGGGTAAGGCACTCTGGGGCAAGTTATATGGACAGTGGCTTTGCGAGACAACAATATTTGTATATGATTTCGACGTGTTCAGTGCCGATAACATCTTCAAGCTTATTGAGGAGTACCACATCAACACATTCTGTGCACCACCGACACTCTACAGAATCCTGGTTAAGATGGACATGAGCAAATACAATCTGTCTTCTCTCAGATACTGCACAACAGCAGGTGAGGCACTTAACCCTGAGGTATTCTACAAGTTTAAAGAATTAACGGGATTTACAATTTACGAAGGATTTGGACAGACAGAGACAACACTTACGATAGGAAACCTTGAGAACACAACTCCAAGACCGGGTTCAATGGGTAAGGCAAGTCCACTTTACGATGTAAGGATAATGAGACCTGACGGAACATTTGCAGAGGCAGGTGAGACAGGCGAGATTGTTATCAACATTGAAAATGGTGAGCCGGACGGACTCTTCATCAGATACGAGAACGATCTTGAGAGAACTGCCGAGATAAAGAGAGACGGATACTATCACACAGGTGATACAGCATACAAGGATGAGGATGGATACTTCTGGTTCGTAGGCCGTGTTGATGATATCATCAAGGTTGCCGGATACAGAGTAGGACCTTTCGAGATTGAAAATGAGATCATGAGGATTCCATATGTACTTGAGTGTGCAGTTACATCGGTTCCTGACAGCACAAGAGGTCAGGCAATCAAGGCTACAGTTGTACTTACCGAGGGAACAGTAGGAGATGAAGCGTTAAAGCGTGACATGAAGCGTTACTTCAAGGAGAACATTGCAAGCTACAAGAGACCTAGGGTTATTGAGTTTGTTAAGGAAATGCCTAAGACCATCAGTGGTAAGGTAAGAAGAGTCGAGATCAAGGAAAAGGATTGGAAATAATATTATGATAGCAATAGAGGACATTGATAAGATAGAGCCGTATGTAAGACCGGTATTTTACTATGAAACAGACAGAATGGGTATAGTACACCACTCCAACTATATAAGATGGATGGAAGAAGCCCGTATGGACTGGATGGATAAGATTGGTTGGAATTACAAGCACATTGAGGATGAGGGAATAATCATTCCTGTACTTGGAGTGTCAACCCAGTACAAGACCATGAGCAGATACGGAGATACAATAGAGATTCACACCTATCTGTCAGAGTACACCGGCGTAAGAGTAGGATTTTTCTATGAAATATGCGACAAGGAAACCGGTGAACTGAGATGTCTCGGTACATCATCCCACTGCCTCTTGGACAGTGACAACAAGATCCTGTTCATGAAGAAGCAGTATCCTGAGGAGGATAAGCTGTTCAAGGCACTCTTAAAGGAATATAAGGAAAAGCACGAGAAGAAGAAATAATATGGTTATAGCCGGAAAATAAACAGTAAAAGTCCCGATGACTGGATATGTAATGGATGATACAATATATCCGGTCATTGGGATTTTTTATTTAATAGAAAGAAGGAACAAAGATGAACATCAGAAGGGCAAATGATAAGGACATACCGAGACTTATTGAATTATTACAGCAGGTCCTTGAGATACATGCAGGTATCAGACCGGATATCTTTATCTCCGGAACAACCAAGTATACCCATGACGAGCTGCTTAAGATGACATTAGATGATGAAAAGCCCATATATGTTGCGGTAGATGAGGATGACAGATGTGTAGGTTATGCCTTCTGCCAGTTGAGAGAACAGCCATTTTCAAATAATATGGTGCCGTTTAAATCTCTTTTCATTGATGATCTCTGCGTTGACTCAGATATCAGAGGACAGCATGTGGGAGAGCATTTGTTTGAATTTGTGAAGAGCGAGGCGAAGAGGCTTGGCTGTTACGAGGTCACGCTTAATGTGTGGACAGGTAATACATCAGCAGAGCATTTCTATGAGAAAATGGGAATGAAGACAAAGGAAAGACAGATGGAGTACATTTTATAGTGAAAATAATCCGGGTGCAACGGTTCGTTGCACCCGGATCTGATGTAATGGCTTAACTGATTATATGATGGTTAAGCCATTTTCTTGAATGGAAACGGATTGTGAAGATTATCGCTCTGAGGGTCCAGTCAGCGAACATTCCGATCCACACTGCAATAGGACCGAAGCCCCATACACGGCACAGGTATATACACAGGATAACACGGCAGAGCCACATGGTCAGACATGAGGTGATCATGGAGAATTTAACGTCTCCGGCGGCTCTCATGCCGTAGGCAGGGATAAATGAAAGTACCCAGGAAATTGGTTTGGTAATGGTGATAAATACTACCATATTAAAGCAGAGCTGAGCACTTTCGGCTTCCATACCGCCTATCCTTGTTATTGGTTTTGTAAGGGCAAGAACAAGGAGACAGCTAAAGATTATGGCAGCTTCTGCCAGCCATGAAAGCTTCTTAACATAGTATACAGCCTCGTCTTTTCTTCCGGCTCCAAGGCACTGACCTACAACTGTCATAAGTCCGATACCTATTCCCATGGCGGCAACACCATTTAACATCTCAAGGATATTTGTCATTGCCTGGGCAGCGATGGCTACGGTACCAAGGGTAGACACGGTGGACTGGATAGCCAGCTTGCCGAACTGGAACATGCTATTCTCGATACCCGAAGGTATACCTATATATAATATCCTTCTTATTGTAGAGGAGTCCGGGCGTATGGACAGGTAGTTACGCACGGCAATAGGTTCTTTTTCATTTCTTAATTTCCATATTACTACAACCGCACAGAAAATACGTGAGAACAGGGTTGATATGGCGGCTCCCGCAACGCCCATGTTAAGGGCGAAGATGAGCAGTGCATTTCCCCCGATGTTTAAAAAATTGGAAATAACCGAGATCACCATAGGTCTTCTGCTGTCGTTCTGTGCTCTCATAATGGAAGCACCTGCGTCATACAAACCGATAAATGGGAATGATAACAGGGTGAACAGGAAATAAACCTGTGAATTAGCCATGACATCGGCTTCCACCTTGCCGAATATAAGCTTGAGTAACGGCACCCTGAATACAAGGCAGATAAGGGTTAAGGCAACGGAGAGTACAGTCATTACCAGTAAAACCTGTCTTGCGGAGTGATTGGCACTTTTTTCATTATGGCTTCCCAGGTAGTGGGAGCAGAGGATGGCACCTCCGGCAGCCAGGGCTGACAGAGCCTGTATTACAAGGACATTTATGGAGTCCACAAGGGATACTGCGGATATGGCAGCAGAGCCTACGTTACTTACCATCATGGTATCTACCGTACCCATGAGGCAGGAGAGAAGCTGTTCCACGATTATGGGAACCAGAAGCTTCTTAAGATCTAAGTTACTGTATAAATGGTCGGAATTTTTCATTTGCATATATCTTCTTTCACGTAGTACATTTTTTTGAGTTGTATATTTTTTTGGAGGTACACTTTTTGAGGTATACCGGCTTCACGTATCAGCCAGAGGTATTATAGCACCGCTTTGCAAATATGTGCATTGAAAATCAAAAACATGTTACTAACATAAAAAATTGACAATTAACAAAAAGAATGTTAGTGAGCAGAAAAAATGTTATTATTGAAATAGATTATTTTTTTATGAAGGAGTTAAGGTTTTGATCTTTAGGGGACTTGAGGTTTATGCCCCTAAGATAAAGATTGTTTAATAAGGAGAAAACATTATGAGGATGTACTTTAAACAGAGGCTGTTTTCATGGTTTGACAGTTACGACATCTATGATGAACAGGGAAATACAATCTATGTAGTAAAGGGACAGTTGTCCTGGGGACACTGCCTTAAGATATTTGACCCATGGGGAAATGAGGTAGGAACCGTAAAAGAAAGAGTGCTGACATTACTTCCAAAATTCGAGGTATATCTGGATGGACGGTACCTGGGATGTATACAAAAGGAATTTGCATTTTTCAGACCTCGGTATAACATTGATTACAATGGCTGGAATATTGACGGAAACTTTTGGGAATGGGATTACAGGATAACAAATGCAAACGGAACCGAGATTGCTTCCATATCCAAGGCGCTATTTCATATGACGGATCAGTATGTGATGGATGTATACAATCCGCAGGACGCCCTTATTGTACTTATGTTTGTTCTTGCAATTGACGCGGAGAAGTGTTCAAGAAACAACAACTAGAAATATTCAGAGAAACAAGGGAACTAAATAAAACAGAAGAAAATAAGCACTGAGAAAACAAAATAAATGGACATGCTGATTTGCCAGATTGACATGTTTTCCCCTATTTGTTAGTATTACTGTTGCAGAGTCCTGGGGGTTTATGCCCAGAAAAAGAGAAGTGCGGTGAGAATCCGTCGCAACAGCCATTACTGTATCTGGTTAAACGTAAAAATGCAGGTGTCATAGACATCCGCAAGCGTTGCAGCCACAAGTCAGATCGCTTGCTCTGCTCTCTCATATAAAATACGAAAGGGGAAATGACCATGAAGAAGAGATTTATTGCAACATGTATGGCGATGTGCATGGTGGCAACAACAGTGGCACCTATATCAGGTGTGAATTTCGGCGTATCATCAGTATATGCCAGTGAGGCAACTCCGGGAGATGCCAGTATCACAGTAAAGGTCGGTGTACATGATTACACAGCCGTAGACGCAGGGATTAAGGACGCTTCCAAGGACGGAAAGATTCTTGAGACAGAGGTAGAGGTGCCAAAGGGTACTTCAACAAAGGATGTTATAGAAAAAGCCTTTGAAGATAATGATATCCAGTATGATATGACAGAAAGCGGCTATGTGTCAGAGATCAACAATCTTTCAGCAGAAGACGCCGGTGGATATTCAGGATGGTTACTTAGTTATAACAGCGATGATTATGCCAATGGCGGAGTATCAGCAATCACATTATCAGATGGTGATACATTATCATTTGACTATACAGTTAATGTGGACATGGCAACAGACGATGTAGGTACCGGCTGGTATGGAAATCCATATTTCAAAGAGATCTCAGTGGGTGGAAAGACCCATGAAATGACCAGTGAATATATATATCCTAATGCAGTATATAAGATAGACGGAGAAGTTACAGAAGACAAGGGTACAGCAGATGACCCATTCGAGCTTACATATATACTTCCGGAAGATACAGATATAACAACAGTAGAGACAGACTATGTTACAAGTCTTAACAGTCACTACGCAATAGTAGACGGACTTGAGAAAATGAACGATTTCACAGGCGGTATTGATTTCTCAGTATCATCATTAGGTGGTACACACAAGTCATACTACCATGTAAATGTTGTCCTTTCAGATGTAGACTCAGAGGCTTCAAATGTATATGAGGATGTACTTGCAGGAGCAGAGAAGTTAGTTTCATCAAGATGTGAGGAAACAAATCCTACATTTGAAAATGAATGGGAGATCATCGATCTTGCCAGATATGGTTATACAAATATTCCTATGTATGAAACCTACTATGCTTCAGTAGAAGAGAAGGTTAAGGAAACAGGTGCTATTATAAATAAGAATAAGGTGACTGAGAATGAGAGAACAATCCTTGCTCTTACAGCACTTGGTGTGGACTGTACAGATGTGGCAGGCTACAATATCCTTGAGCCGTTATATGATGAGACTTTTGTAACAAAGCAGGGTGTAAATGGTGTCGTATTCGGTCTTCTTGCAATAGACGCAGCAAATGCACCTGACAGCCTTGAAGAGGATGGAACAAACATAAGAGAGTTTTTGGTGCAGGAGATACTTACAGCAGAGCTTTCTACAGGTGGTTGGACATTCTTTGGAGCGGCAGATCCTGATATGACAGGTATGGCTATCCAGGCACTTGCTCCATATTACAATACAAATACAGACGTTAAGGAAGCAGTAGACAGAGGTCTTGATGTACTTTCAAATAAGCAGAGAGACGATGGTGGATTTGCAAGCTGGGGTTCAGTAAACTCAGAGAGCGCTGCTCAGGTTGTAACTGCCCTTTCAGCTCTTGGAATTGATGCAGATACAGACCCAAGATTTGTGAAGAACGGCATATCAGTATTAGATAATCTCATCAGCTTCAAGGATGAGGCGACAGGCGGATTCCGTCATATTAAGAAAGATCAAAATGGTAATGTGTATGGTGAAAATGCTATGGCAACACAGCAGGGAACATATGCATTGGTTGCTTACTACAGATATAAGCATGGCATGCCTGCACTTTATGACATGTCAGATGCAGATTGGAAGCTTGGTATGAAGGCTCCTGCCAAGGTAGAAGTTGCAAACGCTTCAAAGGGTGTAAAGATCAGTTACAGTGCAGTTGACGGAGCAGAGAGATATAAGATCTACAGAAAGGCTGAGGGCGAGACATCATGGAAGCTCTTCGGTACAACAACAGCTTTAAGTGCAGTAGATAAGACAGTTGTAAGTGGTGTTAAGTACACATACACAGTAAGAGGTATAAAGGGTTCAGAGCAGGGCAAGTATGATCAGACAGGTGTAAGCGTATTATACCTTGCACAGCCTGTAGTAAAGGCAGAGAACAAGATTTCAGGAATCAATGTTACATGGAACAAGATTGACGGTGCAGAGTCTTATTATGTATATAGAAAGGCAAATGGTGCCAAGAGCTGGACAAGAGTTGCAACTGTTAAGGCAGCCAAGTTAAACTATGCTGATACAAAGGTATCAGATGGCGTAAACTATGTATATACAGTAAGAGCCGTATCAGGAAGCACACTCAGCACATATACATCAGGTCTTTCAATTAACAGAGTAAGCAGAGCTAATATTGCAAAGGTTGAAAATGTTGTTGCCGGAACAGCAAAGGTTACAGTATCAGTTGTTAAGGCATTCTCAGGATATCAGCTCCAGTACGCAACAAAGTCGAACTTCAGTGACGCTAAGACATTAGGTGTATCAAACGGAACAACACAGACAGTTGTAAGAAATGTTTCAGGTCTTAAGAAGGGTACTACATATTATGTAAGGATACGTGGTTATAAGAAGTCAGGAAATACTATAAGCTACGGTGCATGGAGTACTGCAAAGACAATAAAGATCAGAAGATAATATGAATTTTATAAAAAAGAATTTGAAAAAAATTCTTGGGCTTACGGCAGTTGCTGCCATACTGGTATTTGCATTCTGGTATGGCGGTAATGCGCCGGGCTCCAGAGGATTTTCAGTAAAACAAAACACTTCGGAAACATCAGATACCGGAAGCGACGAAGCAGAAGCCGTAGATGGCGGGTATTATGATGAACAATATGTGGATGAGGATGGAAATCCGGTAAGGAAGAAGAAAAGCTCCGACGAAGCAGATGATGCCACAGAGAACTTCGCAGGTACCGGTACAGGTGAAGCTGTAGAGGTCGGTGGCGGAAGTAACGGAAACGGTAATGGTTCCGGCAGCGGAGATATTGGTGATGGCTCCGACAAGGGAAAAGGTTCAGATGATGGCAGCGATTCCGGCAATGGATCGGGTAATGGCAGTGGCGATGGTTCCGGTAACGGACCAGGCAAGGGTGACAATACGGCAGATCCGGGCAAGAAGGATGAACCTACAACAGAAGCCCCTACAACGGAGACCCCTACAGAGGAACCAACCGAGGATGAGATAATAGGATATTGCAGCATAAGTATAAGCTGTAAGAATATCCTTAATAACATGGATCTTGTGGACGAGAACAAGAAGGCCTATGTTCCGGCAGACGGAGTGATACTGAAGAAAACAGAAGTTCCTATCAGACATGGGGATACTGTTTTTGATGTGTTAAGAAGGATCACCAAGGAAAAGGGAATACAGATGGAATATTCTTATACGCCGATGTACGGTTCCATGTACATTGAGGGAATAGGCAATCTGTACGAATTTGACTGCGGAAACCTGTCGGGCTGGATGTACTCCGTAAACGGAGTGTTTCCGGGCTTTGGGTGTTCGAAATATGTGCTTAACGGCGGCGAGGTCATCCGGTGGCTGTACACCTGTGATCTGGGCGGAGACGTAGGTAATCCTTACTAAAAGGATTTTTCAAATAAGGATATCAGATGAAGGAAAAGGTAAAGAAAAAAGATACATTTTCAACCTGTCATCCCATTGTTAATCTGATTTATTTCATATGTGTAATAGGATATGCCATGGCATTTACTGATCCAGTATGCCTTGGCATATCTTTTATAGGTATGTTTATTTATCTTGTTATGCTTAAGGGAGGCAGCGGTGTAAAGAAGAATTTAATATATATGCTGTTTCTGGTGGTGATAACCGCCGGGATAAATATGGCATTTTCCCATCAGGGTGTTACCATACTGTGTTATCTTCCTTCTGGAAATCCCCTGACTCTTGAGAGTATCCTCTATGGAATAGGAATAGCCTTCATGATAGTTGGCACCATAGGCTGGTTTTCCTGTTTTAACGAGGTCATAACCTCCAACAAGATGATATATCTGTTTGGAAGTCTTGCCCCCGTATTGTCCCTTCTTATTTCCATGGTTCTGAGATTTATCCCTGAATGTGCAGATAGATATAGGGAAGTGTACGGGGTTATAAAGGCGTCCGGTTACGCCGGCTCCGGAAAACATTTTAAGAGACTTAAGACCGGCATAAAGGTAAGCTCCGTGGTAGTAACCTGGGCACTGGAAAGGGCGGTTGTCACGGCAGACAGCATGTTAAGCAGGGGCTACGGACTTAAGAAGAGAACTGCGTATTCACTGTTTGTCTGGGATGGCAGGGACACGGTATCCCTGATATACCTTCTGATAACAGGAATATATGTGTTAGTCGCAGCCGCAAATGGTACCTTCAGGTTCTGGTATTATCCGGCAGTTACAGGCATAAAGCTCACCCCTTACCGCCTGTCGGCATATATTATGTATGCTCTGATGGTGGTCTGCCCACTTATAGTAAAGAAAGGAAAGAAATGGATATTTTAGACGTTCAAAAGCTTACATTTGCATATCCGGACACCACAGTAGAATATGGTGGCGTCTATCTTGAGCCTGCCCTTAAGGAGGCTTCCTTTTGCGTGGCACAGGGTGACTTTCTGGTGATCCTCGGATCTTCAGGTTGTGGGAAGACCACATTGTTGAAGCTCTTAAAGCCTGTGCTTGCTCCCCATGGAAAGAAGTCCGGAAGCATATTCTTTAACGGAGCTGACATAGAGTCATTGTCTTATGAAGAGCTGGCTTCCGACATAGGCTTTGTAATGCAGGATGTAAATGCACAGCTTGTAACGGATGAGGTGTGGCATGAGCTGGCATTTGGACTGGAAAGTCTTGGCTGCAGCAATTCTATGATAAAGAGACGTGTTGCCGAGATGACTTCTTTCTTCGGACTATCCGGTATATTCCACAAGAAGGTGTGGGAGCTGTCCGGAGGTCAGAAGCAGATGGTAAATCTGGCATCAGTTATGGCAATGAATCCTAAGCTCCTTATTCTTGATGAGCCTACAAGCCAGCTTGACCCAATAGCTGCGGAGGAATTTGTAGCCTGCCTTACCCGTATCAACAGAGAGCTTGGCACCACAATAATCATGACAGAACACAGGCTGGAGGAGGTGCTTCCGGTGTGTACAAAGGTTATGGCTATGGAGGACGGACAGGTTACTGCTTTCGGCCCTTTAAGGGAGTGTATGGCGGAGCTGTGCACCGACGGACGCTATATGGGCTTCATGACCGCCGCCACCAGGGTGTATGCGGGTGTTTCTAAGGACAAGAAGAAATATCATGCAGATATGACTCATAATAAAGATGAAATTCATGCAAATGAAAGTGTGGCAGTGGATAATATATATTCTTTGCCGGTTTCTGTGGGGGAAGGCAGAAGTTATCTGGCAGAGCTGTTGAAAAACGGTACATTGACCGGGGAAAATTCCCATGAGAGTGAACTATGTGATAAGACCATTGAAGAAGAAAAAACATTTATAAATATTGGTAAAAATAAAATGACTGTCGATGAAAAGATAGTTTCGGATAAACATGTTTCGACTGGCAATGATATCCTCGTTTGCAAGAGCCTCTGCTATGCCTACGACAAGGCAGGGGATGACATAGTGAACAAGCTTACCCTTTCGGTTCGTGAGGGGGAGATATTATCCATAAGTGGAGGAAATGGCAGTGGTAAGACCACATTTCTTAAGCTTATAGCAGGCATAATGGAGCCTGACAACGGAAGAATCAGAGTGGCTGCCGGAAGAAGAACTGCATTGCTTCCACAGAACCCTACAGACCTGTTTACCAGAAATACAGTGAGGGATGAGCTGGTCTGCACTCAGGACAGCGTGGAAAATGAGATTTCATATGAAGCAGTGGCTGATGTGGTGAGAACATGTATGATGGAAGATCTGCTCCTTCGACATCCCTATGATCTGTCAGGCGGTGAACAGCAGAGGCTGGCACTGGCGAAGCTTATGCTCATTGATCCGGATATCTTCCTGTTGGATGAACCAACCAAGGGAATAGACCCGGAGTTCAAGCTGGAATACGGGGATATTCTTAAGCAGCTTAAAACCAGAGGCAAGACCATTATAATAGTAAGCCACGACATAGAGTGGGAGGCAAGTATCTCGGACAGATGTGCCCTCATGTTTGATGGCAGCATAGCAGCCATAGAACCTGTGAAAGACTTCTTCTCAGGAAATCATTTCTACACCACGGCAGCCGCAAGGATCGCAGGGGGAATGATAGAAAATGCGATAACTGTTGAGGATATATTCAAGGCTCTTGGATGTGAGCCGGATATTTACGAGGAAAAACACAAAAATAGCAGAAATTTCAAAGGCGGTCAAAAAAAAGATGGTAAATCCTATGATGGCGGTGATATAACAAGAACTGAAGAAGGCATAAAAGTAAATAACATTTCCCAATTAGATGATACTGTCAAAATTGATAATGACATTAAACTTCATGATGCAGCCCAGTCCGGTGAAGAAGATAAAGCCCTTGAAAGTCTGAAAAAACTGCTGGAGAAGAAACACAAAAGCCGTGAGAAGATCAGCCCCATAAGGCTTACCTGTATTATCCTGCTTACTATGTTGTGTGGCGTATGCTTTTATTTTACGATGAAGCAGGAGGGGCTTAATTACCTTATAGATAATATGAGGGTGACGGCGGAGGGCATCAGATATGCCATAATGTACGGCGTATTTATCCTGGCAGTTATACTGCTGCTGATATGTCTGGCACCGATATCCTCAAGAAAGAATGAGGATATTGAGCTTACGTCAGCAAGAAACCATAATAAAGCCTGTGCACTGGCAGCATTTGTAGTTATCTGCATACTTATTCCCATCACTATATGGGTGGGCATAACAAAGTTAAATGACAGAAAGTATTATTTCATATCCATGCTGATACTCCTTGAGGCAATAATCCCGTTTTTCTTTCTGTATGAGAAAAGGAAACCGAAAGCAAGGGAACTGGTGACCGTAGCAACAATGTGTGCTCTGGCGGTGGCGGGCAGGGCGGCATTCTTCATGCTGCCAAACTTCAACGCAGCAACAGCAATGGTCATTATAAGCGGCGTGGCATTTGGTGCGGAGACAGGATTTATAGTTGGGGCTGTCACCATGCTTACCTCCAACTTCATATTCGGGCAGGGCCCATGGACACCCTGGCAGATGTTCGCCATGGGGGTACTTGGATATCTGGCAGGTGTTATCTACAGAAGGAGAGCTGTGCGGGAAAAAATATTTTCTAAACTTTCCTTATGTATTTTTGGCGGGATATCGTGTATAGTAGTCTATGGTGGTATCATGAATCCGGCATCTGTGCTGATGTATTACAGCGATGTCAGCCTGCATATGATTGCGGCGGCCTATATAACCGGTTTCCCATTTGACGTGGTTCATGGTACGGGAACGGTATTATTCCTTTGGTTTGCTGCAAGACCATTCCTGGAGAAGCTTGACAGGATAAGGACAAAATACGGAATATTAAATGTGTCCCACACAAATTAACAGCAAATGAGGTAAGAAATTGCTTAGAAATGTAGATTTATCGGAAATTTCTGATGGACGATTGTATGAATTAAATGATATGGTAAAGGCAGAGTGTAACGACTGCAAGGGCTGCAGTAAATGCTGCCGGGGAATGGGAGACACCATAAAGCTTGATCCCTATGACATAAAGAGACTCACAGAAGCCACAGGCAAAAGCTTCGAGCAGCTCCTGGCAAATGAGGTTGAGCTGAATGTTGTTGATGGAATGATACTTCCAAATATCAAAATGGTGGATGGCCATTGTCCATTTTTAAATGATGAAGGAAGGTGCGGTATCCATGGCAGCAGGCCGGGCTTCTGCCGTTTATTCCCGCTGGGAAGATACTACGAAGAGGATGGAGGTTTCAGATATTTCCTCCAGGTACACGAGTGCGACAGAGCGGGTCATGCAAAGGTCAAGGTCAATAAATGGATCGACACTCCGGAGCCTGCCAGATATGACAGATATGTCGCAGACTGGCACAAATTCCAGAAGGACATTCAGATAAAGGTTATCGGTGCACTGTTTGGAACAGACCATCTTGATGACCAAAGCACTTCCGGTGCTCCGGCAACTTCCGGTATGTCAGAAGAAGATATAGCCATTGCGGAAGAAACCGCCAGAAACATCAGTATGTTGGTTCTTAACACCCTGTACATAACAAGATACGAAGAAAGCAAAGACTTCTACCAGCAATTCTATGGCCGCCTCGCCAGAATACGGGATATGCTGGGCGTCTAAAAAAAGAAAAGGAGAAAACGAATGAGAGGGAAGAAAAAATTTATCCCATCACTGTCATCCATGGCAAATCACAGAAAAAGATACCTGTTCTTCACACTGGTACTCATATTCTCAATGGCCTTTGGAACAATGATGGTGTCATGGGCAAAGGAAGATGAGGATAACTCAGACTCAGGAAAACAAAATGTGGCAGAGATCTATAGCGTAGATGATCTGCCGGGACATAAGATAGGTGTCCAGCTTGGAACTACAGGTGACACTTATGCGTCAGATTATGAAGGCGACGATGCAGGAACCGAGATAATCAGATATAACAAGGGTGCTGACGCAGTTCAGGCACTTAAGCAGAACAAAATCGATTGCGTGCTCATTGATGAACAGCCGGCAAAAGCATTCGTGGCAAAGAACCCTGAACTGTATATTCTGGATGAAGAGTTCACCATAGAAGATTACGCCATCTGCGTGCAGAAGGGCAACACAGAGCTTCTTAACCAGATAAATGACAGCATTGAAGCATTACAGCAGGATGGAACCATAGACCAGGTTATAAATCACTATATAAACGGAACCGGAGATACATATAAGTCCCCGGATGACATTAACTATACAGGTAAGATAACCATGGTTACAAATGCCGGTTTCCCACCATATGAGTACTATGAAAACGGTGTCCCTACAGGTATCGACATAGACATTGCCACAGCTATAGCAGACAGAATGGGACTTGAGCTTGAGGTTCTTGACGTAGAGTTCGACTCGGTTATCGTGTCCGTTCAGACAGGTAAGGCAGACTTCGGTATGGCAGGTATGACAGTAACCGAGGAAAGAAAGAAGAATATTGATTTTACAGAATCATATACCACCTCAAAGCAGGTTATCATTGTTAATTCCGGTAATGACGCTCAGGGAAATACCCTTATGAGCAGGATCAAGCAGTCGTTTGTAGAGGACGGAAGATGGAAATACATTCCACAGGGTCTTTTAAATACACTGATAATCACAATATTTGCAGGTATCATAGGCATCGTGCTTGGCTTCCTTATTGCCATGACTCGTGTGGCATATGACAGAAGCGATGAGCGTTCGCCATTACTTAAGGTGGTAAATGCTATAATCAAGCTTTACATTACCATATTCAGAGGAACACCTATGATGGTTCAGCTCCTCATCACATACTATGTAATATTTGCCAGTGTAAATATCAAGCCGGTCATAGTTGCGGTTATTGCATTTGGATTGAATTCAGGTGCATATGTTGCCGAGGCCATCAGAGCCGGTATGATGTCAATCCCGATAGGACAGTTTGAGGCAGGACGAAGCCTTGGATTCACCTACGGACAGACAATGAAATATATAATAATGGGACAGGCTATCAAAAATGCCCTTCCTGCAATGTGTAACGAGTTCATAGCACTTCTTAAGGAAAGCTCCATCGTAGGTTACATCGGACTGGTGGATCTTACAAAGGCAGGCGATATCATAAGAAGTACTACATGGGAGGCTATGGTTCCGCTTGTGTCAATAGCTCTCATTTACCTTATTATAGTAACAATCCTTACCTATCTTGTAGGACGTCTTGAAAGGAGGCTGAAGAGAGGTGCAAAATAATGGTGAAGTTTTAATAGAGATAAAAAATCTTAAGAAATCCTATGGTGACCATGTTGTCCTTGACGGAATTAACACAACTATTAAAAAGGGTGAGGTTATCGCCATTGTAGGACCGTCAGGATGTGGAAAATCAACCTTCCTCCGCTCTCTGAACAAGCTTGAGAGACCTGAGGCAGGCGAGATTGTATTTGAGGGTACAGATATCCTTGATAAGAAGACAAATGTAAATAAAGTCAGACAGAAGATCGGTATGGTATTCCAGCAGTTCAACCTGTTCCCTAACAAGACGGTGCTCCAGAATATTATGCTGGCACCTATGAAGCTTAAGGGTGTAAGTGCCGAGGACAGCAAGAACAGAGCAATGGAGCTTCTTAAGAGAGTCGGACTTCTTGAAAAGGCAGAGGCATATCCGGACAGCCTTTCAGGTGGACAGAAGCAGCGTATCGCCATAGCAAGAACTATGGCAATGAACCCGGATGTTATACTTTTTGATGAACCTACGTCAGCTCTGGATCCGGAGATGGTTGGAGAAGTTCTTGAGATAATGAGGGAACTGGCAAGAGACGGAATGACCATGATAGTTGTAACTCACGAGATGGGATTTGCAAGGGATGTTGCCAGCAGAGTAATCTTCATAGATCAGGGAAATATCCGTGAAGACAGTGCTCCGGAGGAGTTCTTCGAAAATCCTAAGAACGAGAGACTTAAAGAGTTCCTTTCAAAGGTAAGGTAAAATTAAAACAGAAGTCATAATAAAACTAAAACAAACTATCAGGCTTAAAAATGACATAGTAGTAAACTTCGGTACAAAACTGATAAAATCTGTACACGAGGTCTGATAGATGGATTAACGTAAAAATATAAAAGCCCCTTGCGGAGATCGGAGGTGCTCATTATGAGCACGCCCGGTGAGCTGCAAGGGGCTTTATCGCTGTTATCATTATTATTGCTGCTACTATCTTATAACTCATCATCGGGAAGTATATATTCCGGCGGGGTATCCTTCATTGCCTGTTGGCTTGAAAGGGTACGCTTACGCTTGCTTTCCCTGTAGGTTTTTGGGGACATGCCGGTTTCCTTCCTGAATATCTTGTGGAAAGCCTCTGCAGACTGATAGCCGCAGGACAGGGCAATACTTTCAACGGAAAAATCCGTAATGGTCAGCAGATGTTCAGCCTTGGTTATCCTGAAATTCTGAATGTAGCTTATAGGGCTCATTCCTGTGTACTGCTTAAACAGGTCGGAAAAATAACTTCGGTTGATTCCTACATAGTCCGATATTTCCTCTACCTTAAGGGGCATGCTGTAGTGGTTTTGTATGTATGAGATAGCGTGGTTCACATACATATTTCCAGATGGCGGCTCGATCTTGTCCTTCTGGGCTGTTGCCAGGGTGGACAGGAACAGATACAGCATTGCCATAAGCCTGTAGCTGTCTCCTTTATCTGATGTATTATGATTTAACATGTCAAATACATATTTCTTCAGACGCTCTCCCTCGTTACAGGTAAATATCGGTTCGTCCGAGGATAACCCGATATCGTGGAGTATCTTCCCGGCTTTTCTTCCGGAGAAGCCTACCCACACATAAGACCAGGGCTTGTCCTTATCCGATATATATGTGGCAGGAATATCAGGCTCAATAAGGAACCCTTGCCCCTTCTTAAGATGAAAATTAAGGTTATTGGTGTAGAAATCACCTTCCCCATCCACGACAAAATGTACCAGATAGAAGGACTTCACAGAAGGCCCCGCCTTGTGTAACGGCTCCGTCACCGAATGACCGAACACATTCAGATACAGATCCGTGCTGCTCTCCGTAGGAAACTCCATAACAATTTTCTTCTCCATACATACCTCCTGATATTTTAAAAGCAGTTGATTGCTTTTTCTTATTTAAAGTTGCACATGAGATACACATATAATATAAAAGTCCGAACCGAATAGGAAAACGAATAAGGCCGGCGTTATATTATATGTGTATCCATATAAACCCCACCAACAAATCTAACAAATGGACATACATATACTACGACATATCATTTCAATAATCAATATTATAGTGTAAAATATCTTATATATTATAGGGAATGCAAACTGCGCAACGATAGAAAGGCGCAAATGCAGGCAACAAAAAAAGGACATTGAAGCAACCGGGAAATAAAATAACAGACAGGAGAAGGTTTTATGAAAAGTATTGAAGAATTAAAGAAAGAATTTGCAGAGGGTTTACATGACCAGAGACTTAAAGAAATCTACGTGGATGAGAAAAGAGTACCGTACAACAGAGAGAGATACATCAAGGCATTAGACAGATTTAAAGAATTGTACGGAGATAAGCCGGTAGTCATATTCAGTGCACCGGGAAGAAGCGAGGTGTGCGGAAACCATACAGACCATCAGAATGGTCAGGTGCTTGCCACATCAATAAACCTTGATGCCATCGCGGTAGTATCACCTGAAACAGATAATACCATCAGACTTGTATCAGACAATATGCCGGAAGAAGTGATCGACGTAACAGATATCGACAAGAAGCCTGAAGAAGAAGGAACAACAACAGCTCTTATCAAGGGTGTGGCTGCGGGAATTAAGAGAGACGGCCATGAGATAGGCGGATTTACAGCATTTATCACAAGCGACGTACTGATGGGAGCAGGAATGTCGTCATCAGCAGCCTTTGAAAGCCTTATAGGAACAATCCTTTCAGGTCTCTATAACGACATGAAGGTTTCGTCAGTAGACATTGCCAAGATCGGACAGTATGCAGAGAATTACTACTTCGGCAAGCCATGTGGACTTATGGATCAGATGGCATGTGCAGTAGGCGGACTTATATACATCAATTTCTATGAAAAGGGAAATCCTGTTATCAGGCAGGTGCCATGTGACTTCGAGGCACACCAGTACAGCTTATGTATCGTAGATACAAAGGGTAGCCATGCAGACCTTACAGACGATTACGCTGCAATTCCGGTTGAGATGAAACAGGTTGCAGAGTACTTCGGCAAGGAGCTTTTAAGCAGAGTTACCCCGGAAGAGTTTATTGCAGCAGTGCCTGCCTTAAGAGAGAAGTTAAGCGACAGGGCAGTATTGAGAGCTCTTCACTACTACACAGAGCAGGCCAGAGTGGCAGAGGGTGTCACAGCTCTTGAAGCAGGCGAATTTGATCATTTCCTTGATGTGATAAAGAGAAGTGGAGACTCATCAAGCAAGCTTCTCCAGAATATCTACAGTACAAAGGATGTCCACACACAGAATGTAACAGTTGCCCTTGGATTTTCAGAGTATTTCCTCGGGGAAAATGGTGTGTGCAGAGTACACGGCGGTGGATTTGCAGGAACAATACAGGCATTTGTGAAGAACGCAGCCGTTGCAGATTACAAGAGCAGCATTGAGAAGATCTTCGGTGAGGGTAGCTGCCATGTATTAAAGGTAAGACCTTATGGTGGAATAAAGGTAATGTAAAAAGTGTCAAATGACATATGAAAAAGAAAAGCACGCAAGTCGTGCCAAAAATTGATCAGGTGGTGACAGCTATGATAGATAAGAATATAAAGCAGCTTGTGGAGTATGGTATTGCCCATGAGCTTATTACAGAATACGACAGGATATATGTGACAAACAGGATACTTGAGATATTAAAGAAGGACGACTACACAGAGCCCGGAGAGGTAGAAAAGATAGAGACTCCCGAGGAGCTTGAGGAAGTCCTTAAGGGAATACTTGATTACGCAGTGGAGAAGGGGCTTATTGAGGAGGACTCAGTAGTCTTAAGAGATTTGTTTGACACTAAGGTAATGAGCACAATGGTTCCTATGCCGGGAGATGTTGTGAAGAAATTCCGTGAGAAGTACGCAGTATCACCAAAGGAAGCTACAGACTTCTACTACGCTTTCAGCAGGGCAACAGATTATATAAGAACCTACAGGGTGAAGAAGGATATCAAGTGGGTCAAGAACACTGAGTACGGTGACATTGATATAACCATCAACCTTTCAAAGCCTGAGAAGGATCCTAAGATGATCGCTCTTGCCAAGACTATGGGAGGCTCATCATATCCTAAGTGCCAGCTCTGTATGGAGAACGAGGGCTATGCCGGAAGGATAAATCATCCTGCAAGACAAAACCACAGGATAATCCCTATAGAGATAAACGGAAATAAGTGGGGCTTCCAGTATTCACCATATGTATATTACAATGAGCACTGTATTGTGTTTAATGGCGAACATGTACCTATGAAGATAGAGAGGGCAACCTTTGAGAAGCTGTTCTCATTTGTAAGCCAGTTCCCGCACTACTTCCTGGGATCAAACGCTGATCTGCCTATAGTGGGCGGCTCAATCCTTTCCCATGACCACTTCCAGGGCGGCAATTATACATTTGCCATGACAAAGGCACCGGTGGAGACTAAGATAAGCTTCAAGGGTTACGAGGATGTGGAAGCAGGAATAGTAAAATGGCCTATGTCAGTAATAAGACTTGACGGCACAGACAAGAATAGGATCATTGATCTGTCAGACAAGATACTCAAGGCATGGAGAGGCTACACCGACGAGGCAGCATACATATATGCCGAGACAGATGGTGAGCCACACAACACTATCACACCTATTGCAAGAATGAGAGACGGCAGATACGAGATGGATCTGGTCCTTAGAAATAACATCACAACACCGGAGCACCCAATGGGACTCTACCATCCATGGGAGCAGTACCACAACATCAAGAAAGAAAATATCGGACTTATCGAGGTAATGGGGCTGGCAGTGCTTCCTGCAAGACTTAAGGGCGAGATGGCAGAGCTGGCGGACGCTCTGGTTTCCGGCAAGGATATCTCTGCAAATGAGAATATAGCAAAGCACAGGGAATGGGTAGATACATTCAAGGACAGATATGATAGAATAGATGAGACAAATGTACACCAGATCTTAAGAGATGAGATCGGAGATGTATTTGCAAAGATACTTGAGTGTGCAGGTGTATATAAGAGAGACGAAGCCGGCAAGGCAGCGTTCTTAAGATTTGTGGAATATGTAAATGAAAGGTAATGCCTGGATTTATATGTTATAAAGATTGTATTAAGTTTTATATGAAAGCCTAAAAAGGAGGATAAATATCATGAAGATTTTAGTTACAGGTGGTGCGGGTTATATCGGTAGTCATACATGCGTTGAGCTTTTAAATGCAGGCTATGATGTAGTAGTTGTTGATAACCTTTATAATGCCAGTGCAAAGGCTCTGGACAGAGTAAGAGAGATCACAGGAAAGGATCTTACATTCTACGAGGCAGACGTTCTTGATGCTCCAAAGATGGACGAGATATTCAAGAAGGAGCAGGTTGATTGCGTTATACATTTCGCAGGTCTTAAGGCTGTAGGTGAGTCGGTAGTTAAGCCGCTTGAGTACTACAAAAACAACATTAACGGTACTTTGGTACTGTGTGAGGCAATGAGAAAGAACGGATGTAAGAATATCATCTTTTCATCATCGGCTACAGTATACGGAAATCCGGCATTTATCCCGATCACAGAGGAGTGTCCAAAGGGAACACCTACAAATCCATACGGCTGGACAAAGTGGATGATTGAACAGATTCTTACAGACCTTCACACAGCAGATCCTGAGTGGAATGTAATTCTTCTTCGTTACTTCAACCCTATCGGAGCACATAAGAGCGGACTTATGGGTGAGGATCCAAAGGGTATCCCTAACAACCTTCTTCCATATGTGGCTCAGGTTGCCATCGGTAAGCTTAAGTGTCTTGGTGTATTCGGCGATGACTACGATACACCGGACGGAACAGGTGTAAGAGACTACATTCATGTTGTGGATCTGGCAGCAGGACATGTTAAGGCTATTAACAAGATCAAAGAAAATCCGGGTGTTAAGATCTACAATCTTGGTACAGGAAAGGGTTACAGCGTTCTCGATGTTGTCAAGGCATTCAGCAAGGCATGTGGACATGATGTACCATACGAGATCAAGCCAAGACGTGCCGGCGATATATCAACATGCTATTCAGACGCTTCTCTTGCAAAGAAGGAGCTTGGCTGGGAGGCCAAATACGATATAGATGAGATGTGTGAGGATTCATGGAGATGGCAGACAATGAATCCTAACGGATACGAAGACTAAATTGCCTAAAATATACACAAAGCAATATATGAAATATAACTAAATAGTTCCCCGAACAGGTCCTGTGGTCAAATAATTGGTGGCAGGACCTGTTTTTTATGGTAGAATACATACGGGATATATCGCGATGATCAAGACCAGGGGGGACAGGGCTAGATGAAAAGAAAAAAAATCGCATTACTTCTCGCTCAGGCAGACGAGAATACGCAGAGAAGATATACAGAAGGATTTTTGAGAGAAGCATTTGCAAGAAATTATGATGTGTGCATATTCTCCATGTTCCTTAAGTATCAGGAATCCACCATGAGAGAAGTGGGGGAGTCTAATATATATAACCTTATACAGTACGACAGGTTTGACGCAGTTGTAGTCATGAAGGATACCATACAGACACCGGGAGTGGCTGAATGTATAGAAGAACGCATTAAAGAAAGCTTTAAGGGACCCGTTATTGTCATAGATGATGAAAGCAAATATTTCAGAAGCATAATGATGGATCACTACACACCTATATACAGAATGGTAGAACACCTTATTAAAGAACATGGATACAAAGATATTGCATTTCTGAATGGCAGAAAAAATCATATTCATTCAAGACAGAGACTGGCAGGCTATGTGGACAGTATGACAGATCATGGGCTTACAGTTGACGAAAACAGAATATATGACGGAACCTACTGGTATAACAGCGGTGATGATATGGTGCATGAGCTGTTAAAGAACAGAGAAAATCTTCCTGATGCCATAGTCTGTGCAAATGACTGCATGGCTATAGGTATTGCTTCACTTCTGTCTGCAAATGGTATAAGGATACCTGAAGATATTGCTGTAGTAGGCTATGATTCTACGGAGGATGGAAGAAAGAGTCCGGTTCCGTTGACATCTGCGGTTATACCGGCTTACGAGTGCGGAGAATATACGGCGGAACTGATTGATGCCATAATAAATGGTGATCCGGAGCCTGAATTTCATGTCTGCGCCAAGCCATTTATAAGCAGGAGCTGTGGCTGTGAGATCAACCGGGACTTTATGGTAGATGTGAGAAGAAAGGCGTGGGATACGGATATATCGTCAGCAGGTGTTAACTCATGCTTTAATCACATGACTGAAGAGCTTATCAGCCGGGATGATTACAGAGATTTTTTTAATGTGATCTTTCAGTATGTATATCAGATAAGAGATTTCGACAGCTTTAGTATGTGTCTTAACAGTTATTGGACAGATTTTGAGACCGTAACCGGGGACAAGGCCCTCAGATACGGATATACCAAATACATGAACAGAATAATAAAGTGTGGTGCCGACAGGTTTGTCGGAAACAGTATCTCTTTTGACGAGAAGTTCGGTACTGCCAGTATGATACCTGAGCTTGACCAGGAGAGGGATAAGCCGGCAGCATTCATATTTACTCCATTATATTTTAATGACAGAACCTTTGGATATTCTGTCATAAGCTATGGCAATAAAGCAAGGGTATATGGAAGTTCCTACAGGGTGTGGATGAAGAATGTCATGATGTGCATGGAAGCATTCTACAGACAGGCGAGTTATATACAGATGCTTGGCAGATATGAGGCAGAGCAGATAAGAGATGCTCTTACAGGTCTCTATAATTACAGAGGCTTCCTTAATCAGGGAGCCCATGTGGTCAAGAGGGCTGTATATGAGAGAAAAAGCATTGCCATAACAGCCGTGGATATAAGCGGACTTAAGAAGGTTAATGCCATATATGGCAGAAAAGAAGGCGACGAGGCCATAGTTACGGTGTCCAGGGTCATAAATGATGCCGTAGGTGCAAGAGCCTTGTGTACAAGAATGTGTAATGATGAGTTCCTGGTATGTTCAGCCATAGACAGCGACAAGGAATACGATCACAATATAGAAAAATCCATAAGCAAGGGAATGGATTTCTTAAACAAGCATAGCGGTAAGGATTACGAGCTTTCGGTATTCATGTACACCAAAACAGCCATGGTGACTGAGAAGGCGGGCTTTGACCACCTTGTAAATGATACTGTAAATGAGAAGAACAACCAGAAACAGAAGCTGGCTGACAGACTTAAGGCAGAGGCGGGACTTACAGATGAGGCTATAAGGAATGACAGGCTTGTGGCAGAAATCCTTGACAATAACAATATGGCATATAGGTTTCAGCCTATTGTTTCTGCAGAAACAGGGGATATATATGCTTACGAAGCCCTTATGTATGTTAAGGGCGAGGTAAAGCTTCCGCCACTTGCCATTCTTGAGAGTGCAGACAGACTGGGAAGGCTTTATGATGTTGAGCGGCTTACTTTCTTTAATATTCTTGATTATCTTGATGAGAATCTTGAACAGTTCGGCGATGCCAAGATATTTGTCAACAGCATATCAGGCTGCCAGCTGGAGGATGAAGACAGAGAGAAGCTCGAACAGAGACTTTCGAAGTATGAAGGAAGAATAGTTGTGGAGCTTACTGAGGAGACAGAGATAAATGACGCAGAGCTTGACAGCCTCAAGGAACGCTACAAGAGAATGAACATTGATACAGCCATAGATGATTATGGTGCGGGATATTCAAATATAAACAATCTGCTACGTTATATGCCTAAATATGTGAAGATAGACCGAATGCTTATGGCAGATATACAGGATGAGCTTCAGAAGCGTCATTTTGTTAAGGATATAATAGAATTTGCCCATGATAATGACATACTTGCCCTGGCAGAGGGCGTTGAAACTGTAGATGAGCTTAAGGAAGTTATACATCTGGGAGCAGATCTGATCCAGGGGTACTATACGTGTAAGCCGTCAGCTACCATAGTAAAAGCTATAGACAGCAGGATAACAAAGGAAATAATCCAGTTTGGGCAGGGAACTATCGGTAAGTTTAAGAAGAAGATATATGATGTCTCCGATGAAAATGTATTTTCGCTTATCAAGCTTGCCATAAACAAATACTCCGACATAGTGTGCGGTGGTGCAGACTGTGACAGCAGAAAGATAGAGATACTTGGTTCCTCAGGCTTCAAGTCGAATATTGTTGTGAAGCTGAAGGAAGGCTCCTGCCTTACACTGGTGCTCAACAATGCCAGCCTGGCAGGTGAGAAGGGACAGGCGTGTATCGACATAGGCGAGAACTCCGATGTAAGACTTCTGCTTGTGGGAGACAACGAGCTCCGTTCAGGTGGCATATGTGTTCCTGAATCCTCGAGGCTTACCATAGAGGGAGACGGCAGCTTAAGCATAAACATTGACGCAGGAAAGTACTACGGCATAGGAAACAGTATTGACAAGCACCACGGAGATATAATCTTCAACCAGGACGGAGCCATAAAGTGCTCTGCAAATGGTATGAAGGGCGTATGTATTGGCTCTGGTCTCGGTGGCAACATCAGGATCAACCGGGGAAGCTACGATATAGAAATGAGAGGTCAGGACGGCGTTGCCATCGGAGCCATAGAGGGCGAGTCCGATCTCAGGATAGAGTACTGTGATCTGGATATATTCTTTGGCGTTGCGGGAGGTACAGTAATAGGTTCCATTGCAAATGACGCCCATATCCGTATGGAGAACGACTCCGTAAGGATAGTTACAGGTGGTGTGTCCATGACGGGAATAGGAACGTGTTCAGGCTCCAGAGCATATGTGAGCATGAGAAACATGAGTGCTTCCATAGATATGAGATCCACAGAGGGCTGTGCCATCGGCGGAATGAGAGCCGATACCCAGGTTCTTATAGAGTATGCTTCGGTAACGGTAATGGCCGAGGGCAAGAGCTGCTTCGGTCTTGGAAATGCAATAAAGACTGCGTACATACAGAGCTCCAACTCAGATCTTAAGGTGGATGTGGTAAATAACACCGGCATGGATGTGGGAGCAAGGGAAGAGGATATACATATCCTCAACGGACGTGCGCAATTCATTGTGAATGATACGGAGATCAAGAGGCAGATAAATGCCGCAGAGCTTTGACCGGGATGTGGCAGAGTGTTTTCCAATCTTGCTGTAATCCTGCTCCAGTGTACCTTTAATGAAATATTAAAATTTTATAAATTGCATTAAAATACATGATATGATATAGTGTCGGATGATGATGTAGATAGTTAGAGGGAATGAGACATTCATGTAACGTAGGCACATATTAAATAGTGACGACGAAATGTCACCGAACGAATGTGAATGGACGATAAAAAGAATTACTAAAGAATTACTTAAGAAGAGAGAGTAGATAAATGGTATTTTCAAGTCTGTTATTTGTATTTTTATTTTTAACGGCTAATCTAATAGTTTACTTTAAATGCGGAGAGAAAAATCAGAATAAGGTGATGCTTATATTCTCTCTGGTTTTCTATGCCTGGGGCGGACCGAAGTATCTTGTGCTTCTTGTAGGCGAGACGTTTGTCAGCTGGTTCACAGCCAAGAAGATGGCAGAGGACAGAGAGCAGTACGGAAGTGATGCACCGGTAAAAAAATATCTTGTGATTGAGTGCGTTGTACTTCTTGGACTTCTGTGTATATTCAAGTATCTTGGTTTTATCCTTGGAAATGTACATGCACTTACGGGCTTTCCCAAGTCTGTACCACAGATAGTGCTTCCTATAGGAATATCCTTTTATACATTCCAGCTTATTTCATATGTTGTGGATGTGTACTGGGGGAAGACAAAAGCACAGCCTGTGTTCTGGAAACTTCTTCTTTACTCAAGTCTGTTCCATCAATGTATAGCAGGTCCTATTGTAAGATACCAGACTATAGCTGATGAGATAGATCACAGAAAGATCAAGATGAGCGATGTATATACCGGCGTCCGCATGTTCTCGCTGGGGCTTGCCAAGAAAGCTATCCTTGCAAATTCCTGTGCGGCAGCAGCAGACAGCCTTCTTCCTGCAGGTGTCGAGAATCTTAAAATGCAGGCAACCTGTGGAATGTGGCTTGGAATGATATTTTATATGCTCCAGATATATCTGGATTTCTCAGCATATTCGGATATGGCTATAGGAATGGGAAGGATGATTGGCTTCCATTACGATAAGAACTTCAATTATCCTTACATTGCAGGATCGGTTCAGGACTTCTGGAGAAGATGGCATATATCATTGAGCACCTTTTTCAGAGATTATGTATATATACCTCTGGGAGGAAACAGGGTGAGCACAGGCAAATGGGTAAGGAACATGGCGGTAGTATGGTTCCTCACTGGATTGTGGCACGGAGCAAGCTGGAATTATATATTCTGGGGATTGTGGTATCTGTTCTTCCTGCTACTTGAGAAGTTCGTGATAAAGGATAAAATGCCTAAGGCAGTGGGACATGTATATACACTTATGGTTGTATTGTTCGGATGGGTAATATTCAAATTCGAGAGTCTTAAGGAGCTTGGGGTAGTATTCGGAGGAATGTTCGGAATAGGTGCGAATGGCTTCACCAGCATGAATGTCCATACAGTATTCTTAAAGTACATATTCTTCCTTATATTTGCCATTGTGGCATGTACACCGCTCTACAACAATGTGAGAAAGAAGCTGTTTGATGTAGGAAGAGAAAACGATACAGTGTTTATGGTTGCAAATGTGCTCGATATGATAACACCGGCACTCATGCTGATATTGTCAACACTGGCACTTGTCGGCGCCAGCTACAACCCATTCCTGTATTTTCAATTTTGAGATTGTGCCCATGCGTTGAGAACGCATATTTAAATGGCACAATCGACTTGCCGCCGAGAGATTGTGTCCATGCGTTGAAAACGCATATTGAAATGGCACAATCGATTTGCCGCCGAGTGTAAACGAGGGGGCGTTACCCGTAAAACGAGGGGGCGTTATCCGTAATATGAGGTGGCACTCATATATAAAAGAAGGATTTAGCGTATGAAGAGAAAATATACCAAAAAACAAAGACAGATAATAAGAAAATATCATAATTTAGGAATAATACTTTTCGCCGGAGTAATGCTCTTGGGAGCATTTTTAGGTCTTCTCTTCTTCGCAAGACCAAAGACCTCGGAGAAGGAGAAGCGTAGTCTTGCCAAGTATCCGTCATTTACCATGAAGACCTTCCTAAACGGAGAGTACTTCTCCGATGTGTCCACATGGTACTCTGACACATACCCGTTCAGGGACGCTCTTGTTTCAGCGGATCAAAAGCTTAAAGGCCTCTATGGAATAGAGAGCAAGACCATGATGGTAGGTGAAGAGAAACAGGCAGATGAGATACCGGATATAAATGATAATACAGAAGCTGTTACCGAGACAACCACAGCAGCCACAACAGAAGCGGCTACCGAGAACACAGAGGCAGGAGCTACAACAGAAGCTACTACAGAAAAGGTAAGAGAAGTCGATCCACCTGACTCAAAGGGTATGGACGAGGAGATACAGAACCAGATCCAGCAGAATCTGTATGTTAAGGGAGATGCAGCCTACAGCGTGTATTATTTTGGAAAGGAAAACTGTACCAACTATGTTGCGGCACTTAACAATGTGGCAGCAGAACTTAAGGGACAGACAACAGTGTATAACATTCTTGTGCCTAACAACTCAGGTGTAATGCTTTCAGAGGATGAGCTTAGCAAGCTTGCAGGCTCCGACCAGGAACAGGCTATAGATTATTACTACAGTATAGAGTCAGACGATGTTAAGACCGTTGACACTATAAAGACCTTAAGAGAGCATAATGACGAGTATCTGTACTTCCGTACAGATCACCACTGGACACAGCTTGCAGCCTACTATGTATATCAGAATTTCTGTAAAGTTAAGGGAATAGAGGCTCATGATCTGTCATATTATGACAAGAAGGAGTTCAAGAACTTCCTTGGAACCTTCTACAGTACTCTTGGCAACAGCAACATGGAGGCAAATCCTGACACTGTTGATGCCTATGTTCCAAAGGGAACCAACGATATGACCTTCTGGGATACGGACGGAAAGGAATGGAACTGGAATGTCATCTATGATGTGGATAGCTGGGCAAGCAGCTCCAAGTACATGACCTTCATCGGTGGTGACAGACCTATGGAGGTAATAGAAAATCCACAGATAAAGGACGGAAGCTCCTGTGTGGTATTAAAGGAATCATACGGTAACTGTTTTGTTCCGTTCCTGGTAGACCACTATCAGACAGTTTATGTCCTTGACTATCGTTATACTACAGTAAATGTCCTTGATTTTGTTAAGGAAAAGCAGGCTGATGATCTTATCATCATAAACAATATAACCATCATCGGCAGTACATCTGTTGTAGACCTTATAAGCGGATTGCTTAAGTAGTTATAGAAAAGTGTCAAAAAAAAGAAATCAGGAAAAATATGAAAAAACATAAAAAGGTGATTTTTGAAACATTGTTTTTCATAGGTATATTCTTACTCACTCTTTACAGTGTGTTCTTCGGCGAAGACCTTGGAGCTATTGCAGATGGTCTGGGGCGTTGCAATAAGACGTGGCTTTCACCTGCCATACTGTGTGTTGTGATATTTATATGCGGAGAGGCCGTTATCATATGGCATCTCATGAAGACATATGGAATAAAGACACCTATGAAATACTGCATTCTGTTTTCATCAGTTGGATTTTTCTTCAGCTGTGTAACACCGTCAGCCAGTGGCGGACAGCCTATGCAGGTATATTTTATGAAAAGAAAAAATATTCCCATACCGGTGGCATCGGTGGTCCTTATGGTAGTAACCATTGCATATAAGATGGTTCTGGTCATTACCGGTCTGCTGCTGTTGATATTCGGACATGGCTTTATTGTTTCGCACCTTGGTGAAGCCATGTGGATATTCTATCTGGGAATATTCCTTAATGTAGGTTTTATTGTATTGCTGTTGTTTGTAATGTTACATCAGACATTTGCATTAAGACTTACAGTGGGATTTAACAAATTTCTTGAGAAGCTCAGGATAATAAAAAAGAAGCCTGATATGGTCAAGAAAGTAATAAAGTCCATGAGACAGTACAGGGAGTCTGCGGCGTTTATGAAGACCCATCTGGGACTCATGGTAAATGTATTTATAATAACCATAATACAGAGATATGCTATGTTTGCGGTAACGTATTTCGTATATAAAGCCTTTGCGCTTTCAGGCACGCCATGGTACAGGATAATCCTGCTTCAGGCGGTGGTTGCCATATGTGTAGATATGCTTCCTCTTCCGGGAGGAATGGGAATATCAGAGTCACTGTTTAAGATAATGTTTGAAAACATATTCGGAGCGGCACTTTTACTTCCGGGACTTATATTAAGCAGAGGTATAGGATATTACGTTGAACTTATATTCTCAGCATTGCTGACTGTTGTGGCGTTTTTAGTGTTAAAGGATAAATCTGGAGGGGCAGGAATAGAATGATAGGATTTTATAATTATACAGTGATACTTACTTATCTGAGTCTGGCATCATCGGTTATCGGTATGGCATGTGCTATCTGTGGTATGCTTAAGTGGGCAGTGTGTTGTCTGGCAATATCCGGATTGTTCGATGCATTTGACGGCAGGGTAGCAAGAACCAAAAAGGACAGGACAGAGGATGAGAAGAGCTTTGGAATACAGATTGATTCTCTATGTGATATGGTATGCTTCGGTGTATTTCCGGTTATAATATGCTGGAATGCAGGTATGAATACAGCACTGTCATTTGTAATATTATTGTTTTATTGTCTTGCAGGACTTATTAGATTAGCATATTATAATGTTATGGAGATAAATGGCAAGCAGTTCGTGAAGGATGGCAAGAAGTACTACACAGGACTTCCTATAACTTCTGTGGCAGTCGTACTTCCTATAATATTCCTTATATCGCCATTATTTGAAAATTATTTCATTTATGTGATGACCTTCTTCATGTTGCTTATGGGCATATTGTTTATAAGCAACTTCAAGTTGAAGAAGCCTGATACAAAGCACCTTATGATTCTTATCATAATAGTTGCTGTCATTATAGTTTATCTTCTGTATGAATTTAGCTGGAAGGAATACTTTAACTGGAATATAAAGGATTTCTTCATGCATAAGTTCAGAAATCTTAAGGAGGGAGGCTTCCTGTTTTTCTGACAGGAAAATGACTTCTGATGTGGAACGATCTCGGATGAGAGATTGTTGCATTTAGTTGTGGGGACTTTTGTTTCAGAATGTTTGTTTGGCAGAAAAGGAGAATATATGCGTTGTTTGAGAAAATGTAAAGGCAACGTTCCTAAGAAATCCAGCAATAATAAAGTGCTGGATTTTCTTTACAGAACGGAAAGCGGAAGAAGGGTTTTAAAGGTGCTGGTACACCCGGCTGTATCGAATATCGGCAGAGTATTTCTTAATACAAGGCTGTCCTGCGTGTTCATAAATCCATTTATCAGGGCAAATAATATCGACCTGTCGGGCTGCGAGAAGTTCGGCTTTAATTCATATAACGATTTCTTCCACAGAAGATACAGAAAGGGATATCTGGATATCGATATGAACAGGGATGATTTCATCAGCCCTTGTGATGCCAGATTGTCAGTTTATGAGATAGGGGAGGACTCGGTGTTCAACATTAAGAATACGGAGTATGATCTCCATGACCTTCTTAAGGATAAGAAGCTTGCGGAGAGATATAAGGGCGGACATCTGTGGCTGTACAGACTGTGTGTGGACGATTATCACAGGTATATTTACCCGGTAAACGGCATTAAGTCAGGAAATCGCAGGATAAATGGTGTGTATCACACTGTTCAGCCTATTGCAAATGACTACTATCCTATCTATAAGGAGAATACAAGAGAATACTGTCTTATTAAGACAAAGGACGCCGGCACTGTGCTCATGATGGAAGTGGGGGCACTGCTTGTGGGCAGGATTGCAAATGATGAGATCTGTGCTGCCAGAGTGTCAAGAGGCGGAGAGAAGGGTCACTTCGAGTTCGGGGGATCTACAATAATCGTTATGACCCAGAAGGACAAGGTTGTTCCTGACAAGGTATACACCGAAAGCACTGCCTGTGGAATTGAGACTGTGGTGAAGCTTGGACAGAAGGTTGGTGTCATGAAAAACTAATCGATATAAAAATAAGACGGAGAGAAAATCAGCATGTTGGATAGAATAGAAGCAATAAACGGAGTCGTTAATAACTTTATCTGGGGAGTGCCTGCCATGATATGTATCGTGGGTGTAGGCTTGTTCTTAAGCTTCAGGACAAAGTTTATTCAGATAAGAAAGTTCCCATATGCCATGAAGGTGACATTTGGACGTATGTTCAAGAAAAGAGAGGCGTCAGATGGTGCCCTCACGCCATTTCAGGCTGTGTGTACGGCACTGGCGGCAACAGTAGGAACCGGAAATGTTGCAGGTGTGGCCGGAGCCATAGCCATTGGAGGACCGGGAGCGGTATTCTGGATGTGGATGTCAGCTCTTCTTGGTATGTGTACCAAGTTCTCCGAGGTTACTCTTGCAGTTCATTTCCGTGAAAAGAACAAGGACGGAGATTACGTAGGCGGTCCTATGTACTACATTAAGAACGGTCTTAAGAAGCACTGGCTCTGGCTGGCATATCTGTTTTCCGCCTTTGGTGTTCTTACAGTATTCGGAACAGGAAATGCAACCCAGGTAAATACAATAACTACAGCCATAGATTCAGCATTATTTAATTACAATATTATTTCAGAAGATGCTGCACCTACCTTAAATCTTATCATAGGTATAGTACTTGCTGTTCTTATCGGACTTATCCTTTTAGGAGGTGTCAAGAGAATTGGTCAGGTGGCAGAGAAGCTGGTTCCATTCATGGCTGTGTTCTATATTATTTTGGCAATTGGTGTAGTAGTGATAAATATAAATCATGTACCGGAAGTATTTTCAGACATATTCAAGGGAGCATTTAATCCTGCGTCCGTAACGGGCGGTGTTGTGGGAAGCTTCTTTATGAGTATGAAGAAGGGTGTATCCAGAGGAATATTCTCCAATGAGGCAGGTCTTGGAACAGGATCCATAGCCCATGCCTGTGCGGATACAAGAAAGCCTGTAAAGCAGGGATTCTTCGGAATATTTGAAGTGTTTGTGGATACTATTGTTATCTGTACCCTTACAGCTCTTGTAATTCTCTGCAGCGGAGTTCCTGTAGGATACGGACAGGCGGCAGGTGCGGAGCTTACCATTAGCGGATTTACTTCAACCTACGGAGGCTGGGTATCAATATTCACTGCTGTGGCAATGTGTTGTTTCGCATTCTCGACCATCATCGGCTGGGGACTCTATGGTACCCGTTGTATAGAGTTTTTATTTAATTCCCGTGTGAATAAGCCATTTATGCTGGTATATTCCCTTGTGGCAATAGTCGGTGCTACATTAAATCTTGACCTCCTGTGGAGCGTTGCGGAGACCTTTAACGGACTTATGATAATCCCGAACCTTATTGCGGTATTCATGCTGTCCGGAGTTGTGGTGAAGATGGTGAAGGAATATTTCGCCGGAAAGGACCAATAGATTTTTTGAAAATATTGTTGACAGCAGGGGTACGCTGATGTAACATAACAGTGTTATGAGGAAGCACCCATGCATCGAAGGTGCATATTGGAATGGTGCTGACGAAATGCCGCTGAGAGATTGTGCCCATGCGTTGAAAACGCATATTGGAATGGCACAATCGACTTGCCGCCGAGTGTAAGCGAGGGGGCGTTACCATTAGGTGAGGGGGCGATACCCGTAATAGTGGGGCGATACCCGTTAGTAGGGTAAGTTTTAGGAGACAAATCATGAACAATGAACATGAAACCAAGGAGCGTCTGCTTGAATGTGCCAGAGCGGAATTTCTGGAAAAGGGTTATCAGGGGGCTTCCCTGAGAAGTATATGTAAAAAAGCGGGAGTTACTACCGGTGCATTGTATTTTTTCTTCAAAGATAAGGAAGATCTGTTTGATGCTATTGTGGAGCCCACACTTGAAAAAGTGAAGGTCATGTCTATGCAGCACGTAAATCAGGAGCTGATGGCATTGCAAAATCTTCCGGGAGCAGAGGAAGATGACATGCATGACGACAGGAATGCAACGGAGCAGATACTTCATGTTCTGTATAGTGACTATGACATATGTCAGCTTTTGCTGACCAAGAGTCAGGGATCAAAGTATGAGAACTGTCTTGACACATTTGTAGATATATTCGAGACAGGGCAGAAGGCTCTGGCAGCGGAACAGGCTAAGCAGCTTGGAGTTCCGGTTCCGGATGATTACACGTTGCACTGGGTCATACATATCCAGCTTGACGCATATGTACATGTCCTGCTACATGAACCGGATGAACAGAAGGCACTCAGCCACATGGATAATGTATTAACTTATCTGTTGTCCGGATGGATGGCACTATTCAGAAAGAAACCTGAGTAAGATGATTTAATTAAAAATGATTTTAATTAAATCAATTTGTATCAAGTTGAACAAAATGCGTCTGAATGAAATTAATTGCAAGAGCAAAAAAGTTAATTAAATAGTTTTAAAATAGGCTATGCCTTAAGTTAGGCATAGCTAATATTTAAACGACAACATAACACTGTTATGTTGATTTGCACATAAAAATGACAATTTGATGAAAAAGTTTATCAAATAGAGCAAATATTAAAATGTCTATAGGAGGAATAAGACACATGTATGTACAGGTATCAGATGTGAAGAAAAGCTATGGAGAAGGCGGAAGCTACATTCAGGTATTGAAGGGCGTGACCGTTGGAATCGAAAAGGGAAGCATGTGCGTAATACAGGGAACCAGTGGTTCCGGTAAGTCCACATTGCTTAACTGTATCGGAGGACTTGATATAGTCGACTCAGGTTCTATCCAGGTGGACGGCAGGGAAATGGTAGGCTTAAAGCCTGATGAGCTGTCGGACTACAGAAGGGATTATCTGGGATTTATCTTCCAGTTCTACAATCTGGTGCCGAACCTTACAGTGAGGGAGAACATACAGGTATGTGAATACCTTACAGACAATCCACTGGATATAGATGAGCTGTTGGATGTTCTTGGACTTGTGGAGCACCAGAACAAATTCCCGTCCCAGTTATCGGGCGGACAGCAGCAGAGATGTGCCATTGCCAGAGCACTTATAAAAAATCCAAAGCTTCTCTTGTGTGACGAGCCTACAGGTGCTCTTGATTCCAAGACCTCAAGAGATATCCTGGTGCTTCTTGAGAAGGTAAATGCCCAGTACGGAACCACAATGGTGATCGTAACTCACAACAATGCTATTAAGGACATGGTTGATCAGGTAATAATCCTTAAGGATGGACTTATCAAGAAGGATTACAAGAACGAGGTTAAGATACCGGCAGCAGAATTGGAGGACTTATAACATGCAGAAGGTTTTGAGAAAAAGGATACTTAGGGATCTTAAGAAAAATGCTCCCAGATATATCGCCATTGGATTTCTTATAGTACTTAGCATGTATCTTGTAGTAAGCATGTTAGGTGCTGCGGAGACAATAATTAGGGGAAGTGAAGCGGCTGACGAAAAGGCATGCGTAGAGGATGGCGAGTTCTCGCTATTTGTCCCTATGAAGAAGAGTGAGTGGAACAGGCTTAAGGATAAGGGGGTTACCCTTGAGAAAATGTTCTATCTTGATTACACAGACAAGGACGAGAAGGTAATACGTTTATTCAAGAACAGGGAAAATATTGACAAGATAACTATAAAAGACGGCAGATTGGCCGAGAATGACACAGAGGCGGTCATAGAGAGAAGGTATGCGGAGGTCAACCATATCAATGTTGGGGATAAGGTGGAGATCGGCGGCAGAGAATTTACCGTATCCGGAATAGGAACGGTTCCTGATTATGACTGTACCTTAAAGGGTATTGGAGACACAGGCTGTGACAGTAAGAACTTTGGGCTTGCATTTGTCACTGAGGATACATATGAGTCAATGAAGGCGGAAGGTAAGAATTCAAAGTCTGAGGAATACTATTATGCGTACATTTTAAATGACAGCATGACAGATGAGGAGCTTAAGGATGAACTTAAGAACCTTGAGTTCTCCGCAGATGATGTGGATGATGAGTTCTTCCGTGACTATTGGGACAGGACTATCGGGGCAAAGGATGATCTTGAAAATGGTATACATGAGCTCCTTGATGGCTCAAAGGAATTAAAGGACGGTCTTAAGGAGCTTACGGACAACAATGCCGGTATGAAGCTTGGTGCCCAGACAGTGCTTGAGTCCTATATCTCTGAGGCAAATAAGAGTCTTTCCTCATACGGTTTTGAAACGCTCACAACAGATAACTTTGAAGATGTCCTTAAGAACCATATAGATAACGAAAGTAACGCAATAATGAAGCTCACACTTCAGAATCTCCTTTCAGATCTCAAGGAGCTTAAAACCTATGCTGATGGTGTGAGGGAATATACCGACGGTGTGAAAACTGCCGAAGAAGGTGCAGGAGAATTATATGATGGTATAGATGAGTTAAAGACAGAGACAGATGACATTATAGATGAGATATTCAATGCTGACGCAGGAAATCTCCTTTCGTTTGTCAAGGCGGGAGATAACCCAAGGATACAGGCAGCCTCAGGTGACCAGGAGCTGTACAGAAGTGTAGGTGTTATAGCCGGTTGTATAATCCTTGTGCTTATATCCTATGTGCTGTCAGTATTTGTAGTACATTCAATAGATGAAGAGGGTGCGGTGATCGGTGCACTGTATGCCCTTGGTGTCAGGAAGAAGGATCTGATGAACCATTACATAATGCTTCCTACAGTTGTTGCCACCATATCCGGCATCGTCGGAACCCTGATCGGCTACAGCAGTCTGGGTGTAAGGGTGCAAATGCAGGACTGCTACAACTATTATTCTCTTCCGGAGCTTGATGTAATGATAATGCCATACCTTATTGTGTACGGAGTTATCGTTCCGCCGGTTATCTGCTATATCGTTACAAGACTTGTCATCAACAAGAGATTGTCAAGACCTGTGCTTACTCTTATAAGGAATGAGCAGAAGGCAGGCAAGAGCAAGAATGTCAAGCTCAAGGACATGAAGTTCATGAAGTTGTTCCGTTTAAGACAGATAATAAGAGAGAGCAGAACAGCATTTACAGTAGTATTTGGAATGTTTGTAAGTATGCTTATCGGCATCATGGCAGTTGAGATATATGTGTATTGTGCACATGTCAGAAGCCAGTACCCTGAGGACACCAAGTATGAATACATGTACACCTACAAATATCCTACAGAGAACGTCCCTAAGGGTGGCTATGAGGCGTATGCCAAGACCATGAAGAAGTCCATATACGGCTACAGCTTTGATGTTACGGTAATGGGAATTACCGACGACAACCCATTCTTTGATGTGGATCTTGAGGATACAGCAGAGAGCGTTACAATCAGCTCATCAATATCCTACAAATTTGGCTTGAAGGTGGGAGATGTACTCACACTTAAGGACGAGGAAAATAACAGATTATATGCATTTGAAATAAAGGCCATAACCCAGTATTCTCCAAGCTTCATGGTGTTTATGCCATACGACAGGGCATTGGAGCTTTTTGGTGAGCAGGATGATTTCTACAATGTGGTATTCTCCGATCACGAGCTTGACATAGAGAAGGGAAGACTGTATTCAACTACCACAAAGGCCGATGTGGAGAAGGCGGCAGGTATCTTCTCCGATCAGATGAGAGGGATGATAGTTACTTTAGGCGGAGTGTCTGCGGTTATATTTGCAATAGTGCTCTACCTCATGATGAAGGTAATGATAGACAGATCATCCTTCAGCATAGCACTTATAAAGATATTCGGTTACAGGAACAAGGAGCTTAAGAGGATGTACCTGGACGGCAACTTCTACGTGGTAATGTTAGGTGCGGTAATATCCGTGCCGCTGTCAAAGCTAATAATGGATCTGGCCTATGAGCCGGCATTTACACCTAATGTTGCCTGCGGCGTAGACAAATCCTTCCCTGCATGGTTCTATATTGGAATATTTGCAATAGTTGTTGTGCTGTACTTCATCATAAATCACCTGCTGGTGGGACGTATCAAGATGATGACACCGGTGGAAGTGCTTAAGAACAGAGAGTAAGGCATTTGCTTTACAGAGAAGCCCCTGGTTCGGGAATTGCCCCGGATCAGGGTCTTTTTTTTCTTGTAATCAGGTGACGATATGCTATAATGTATTGAGGTTAGACAAAACTAACCTGAAAACATTTTTAGATAAGAGAGAGGATGAAATTCAAATGGCGGTAACAATAGTTGCGATTTTAATGATCATGTTAGGATATTTCCTTATTTTGTACGGAGTGGTTGCATTTATCCAGGATAAGAGATTTTTCTCCTCGGCACCAAAAGAAAATCTTGAGGCTATCCCAGATAAAAAGCAGAGATTTCCTGGTGCAAGCATAGTCGGTTGGATCATAGAAGTGATCGCACTTGCATTATTTGCAGGGGCAGTGATCCTTGCAGCCTGGGATGGAGTCAAGAATAATTTTGGCTTCGGGCTGTTCTTCGCAAGATTTATAGCAATGCTTTATTGCATGGAAATCTACGATATATTCTTTTTCGACTGGGTTCTTCTGTGCCACTCCAACTTCTTCCCACACTTCTACCCTGAGCTTAAGGGCGTGGTGGGACCACATATGTTTGGCTACAACAAGAAAACTCATATAATGCATTTCATTATCTACATCCCGATCTGCCTTGTGGTTGCATGGGTATGCACACTGTTTTAAGGATAGCGGAGTATGTAGGTGATTGATCATGTGTGCTGTTGGATTATGCGTGCAGGCATGTTGTTTTGGTCGGCAGATCATATGGAGTGATGCAGTATGTATGCAGGTTGGTCAGTGGATTTGCATAAAAATACATAATTGATATTTGCGGAGGTAAATGTGACAATGAACATCCATGAATTTGGAAAAGAAAATAAAGAGACAATTTTGCTGATACATCCATCAGTTGTGAAGTGGGATTATTTTGAAAATGTAATTCCGCTGCTACAGAAGAAATACCATTTGCTTGTGCCGGCTCTTCCAGGATATGACTTTGAGAATAACAGCGATTTCACCAGCGTGGAGCAGATCGCTTCGGAATTAAATGACTGGCTCAAGGCAGAAGGTTACACCGAATTGTATGCGGTGTATGGCTGCTCAATGGGCGGCTCTATTTCACTTCTGGTGGCATTGGGACAGAAAATTCCAATAAGACATTGCATTATGGATGGCGGAATTACGCCTTATCAGCTGCCATGGATCGTGACACGTTTTATCGCCCTTAAGGATTATCTTATGATGATGATTGGAAGGACAGGCGGAGTGGGACTGCTGGAAAAAGCATTTGCAACTGATGAATACACCAAGGAAGACCTGCAATATGTGGCGGATGTTTTGAGACATTGCAGCAGCAAGACCTTGTGGCGTACATTTGAGTCGTGCAACAACTATAAAGTTCCTGCAAATATTCCAAAGCTTGACACAGAGCTCCATTACTGGTATTCAGACGGTGAGGAAAAGGAGCGAAAGCAGGATATAGCATATATAAGAAATAAATTCCCTCAGACAAAATTTGAAGTTTTGCCTAAGTTAGGGCATGCGGGGCTGGTGCTCCTGAGACCGGAATTATTTGTGGAAATGATCGACAAGCTGGGATAGGAAAATCCCGGTCATGCTATTCCGAAAAAATAGGACTATAATTTTATGCGGTAAAATTCTAAACAAGAAAGAGGAGTAAAGCATGAAAGACAGTAGACTTATACTTAGAGGAGAGGCGGCACTCTTACTTGCGATCATCATAAACAGCATAGGAGTTTTACTTATGCTCCAGTCCGGTTCGGGAATATCTGCAATATCAAGTGTGCCTTATGCATTCAGTGAGGTATTTCCTAAGTTGACCCTTGGGACATGGACATATATCTTCCAGGGGCTTCTTGTGATCACACTTATGGTTCTCAAGAAAAGATTTGTTCCATCATATCTGTTCAGTTTTGTGGCAGGTTTTATGTTTGGCAAATTAATGGACGTAAATGAATTGTGGATAACAAAATTACCAATGTCAATTCCACTGAGAATAACCTATTTCGTAGTGAGCTATGTGGTTCTTTGCTTCGGCATAGCATTGTCAAATAGATGTAAGCTGCCGATAATACCAACAGATCTATTCCCAAGGGATCTGGCAGAGATCATCAACAAGCCGTATTCAAGAGTGAAGATCACCTTTGATGTGACCTGCCTGCTTGTTACAGCCTGCCTTACATACTTTGTTCTCGGAAAGATACTGGGACTTGGAATAGGTACCATTGTGGCTGCATTTACAATTGGTAAAGGTGTTGCCATTGCAGGAAAGCTCATTGACAAAAAGATGACTTTCGTATCGTTTCTTCACAAAGAGCCGGATAATGAAGACTTAGTAAAGATAAAGTCAGACAAGATCCTTGCGGCAAAAAATTAGTAAATAGAATATATCTTCTAAAAAGCAGTCAGTCTAAGAAATTAGATTGGCTGCTTTGGTTTTTTTGTAAATGTACGAATAAAATATAAAAAATATTCGCAAAAGTACTTGACATATCGGTTAGTTAGAACTAACATATATGCGAATGAAATAAATAAAATATTCGCATATAACAGGGAGGACGCAGAATGTTTATCGAAGGAAAAGGTTTAGTAAAGAAATATGGAAAAGGAGAAGCAACGGTATATGCCTTAGACCATACAGATTTCGGTATGGAGAAGGGAGAGGTTGTTGTAATCCTTGGTCCCAGCGGAAGTGGTAAGAGTACACTCTTAAATATACTTGGCGGTCTTGACAAGCTGACAGAGGGAAGCATGATAGTGGACGGAGTTGATCTTGAGAAAATGTCTGCCAGAGAGCTTGAAGCATACAGAAGAAATAAGCTTGGATTTGTATTCCAGTCATATAATCTTACACCGGATCTTACTGTAAGAGAGAACATTGAAATGACTGCAGAGCTTGTAAATGATCCCCTCAGCGTAGACACACTTATGGAATGCCTCGGACTTACCAGGTATGAGAAGCATTTCCCTAAAGAGCTTTCAGGTGGACAGCAGCAGAGATGTGCCATTGCCAGAGCTATGGTGAAGAAGCCTGACATACTTCTCTGTGATGAGCTTACGGGTGCATTGGATACCAAGTCATCAAAGGACGTTTTAAAGAGAGTCCAGAGCATGAATGATACATACAAAACAACAGTTGTTATCATCACCCATAACCTGAACATTGCCGATATGGCAGATCGTATCATCAAGATCACAGATGGTAAGGTAGTGTCAAATACAAAGAACACAGACAAGAAAAGAGTAGAGGAGATGGAATTGTAATATGACGATCAACAAGAGAGCAGGACGTAGCGTAAAGAAAAATATATCCTTTTATATTATAAGTATCATCCTCACTGCAATTACATCCATGATTATAGTGGCTGCTGTGTCAACAGGCCGTACCCTTACCAAGGTTGTGAGAGACTTCGTGGATGAATATAAGGCAGAGGACGCAGAATTTGTTACATATAAGCCTCTGACAGACGATGATATAGAGAAACTTGAAAATGAATATGATGTGATCCTTGAGCATAGCAGCTATAAGGATGTCAGTGTAAAGTGCGGAGATCTGGATGGAGCCACCATCAGAGTATTTGCCAAGCCGGAGAAGCTTAACCTGTATGACGTGAGAGATGGTCATGAACCGGGAGCCGGAGAGACACTCCTTACCCAGGACTTCGCAGATACCCACAATATAAAGGTTGGGGATGAGATTTCCCTTGGAGATCATTCCTATAAGGTATCAGCATATACAACAAAGGCTGATTACATTTATATGCTCCAGACATTTACAGGATTTATCGACAATGAGAAATTTGCAGTGATGATTGTAGATCGTCAGGAATATGACAAGATCGACGCTGAGGAGACAGCGTACTATTCCATAAAGTACAACAAGGACAACTCAAAGGAAGTCCGCAAGAGATTAAACAAGGATTACGTGATCGCAAGCTATATGGCAGCCACAACCAACACCAGGATATCAATGCCTGTAAATGAAGGTGACGCCGTTTCAAATATGGCTACCATGTTCGCACCTGTTATGTTCATAATTGTCCTTACACTTATTGTCATGGTGCTTGGAAGAAATATAAAGAGTGAGCAGTATCTTCTTGGAACATTTATCTCACTGGGATTTTCAAGAAAGCAGATTGTAGGTCATTATGTAAGATATGGCCTGATACCGGGCGTCATCGGAAGTGTGATCGGAGTACTGACCTCCATACCGCTTACCGGATTACTATGCACATTCTACATTGAATATGATTTTGAGACACTTATTTACAAACCGACATATAACATTCCTTCTATTATAATCGCCCTGGTGCTTCCTACACTTCTTTACTGTGCAGCTATTGCAATACAGGCGGGAAGACTCCTTAAGAAGGCACCTGTGGATCTCCTGAGAAATACAGGAAAAGAAACAAAGACCATCGGAATAATGAAGGACAGCCATGCAAAGACCCAGATAAAAATGAGAGTGAGAAGCGTCATCGGACATCCGGGAAGAAGCATCGTCACCATTATAGGTGTGGCAATCGCAGCCTTCTGTATAATTGCAGGACTGGTCATGAGCGACAGCATGGATACACTGCTTGATGGCGGACTTAAAAGCTCAATTAAATACGAATATCTGTATAGATTAAACACTCTTTTGCAGGGCACACCGGATGAGGGAGAGGCTCTGTTCCAGAATTATTATGAAGTTGACGGCAGTACAGTGCAGCTTTCTGCACAGGGAATAGTGGACAATTCCAAATATTTCCCGGATAAGACAGATGGCGGAGATAAGCTTGACCTTGATAAATATTACCTTACAAGTGCAGCGGCAGAAACATACGGGGTAGAGGTTGGCGACGAGATGACATTTTTCAACATTGCCGATCTTGAAGAACATAAGGTAAGGATCAGTGGAATTGTAACGGATAATACCCACTGCTACCTGTACACAGGGATGGATAACGCAACAAGGCTTGCAGGGGTAGACAAGGGAACCTACAACTGTATCATAAGCAAGGATAAACTTTCACTTGACAAGGAGCTTGTGGCAAGTGAGACCAAGATGACTGTCACAGCAGAAACAATGGATAATCTCATGGGACCTATGAAAGCCATCATTTTCATAATCGAGATCGTGGGAATAGTACTTGGTGTATTTGTGCTGTACCTTATCATCAACATGATTGTGGCTGAAACCTCAACAAATATCTCGGTTATGAAGGTACTTGGTTTCAGCAAAAAAGAGATCTCCAACAGAGTGCTCAATGTAAATCACATCCTGGTATGTATAGGATATCTGTTGGGAATACCTGCCGCATATTCATTTGTCAAGGTAGGATATTCCGACACAATAGATAATTACGGAATGCTGTTCTCACCTGTTATTACTGCTAAGGCTATAGTGATCAGCTTCCTGCTTACCTGGGTTACATACGAACTGTCACTGTTGCTCCAGAAGAGAAAAATATCAAGGATTGACATGGTGGAGGCTTTGAAGGAAAATAGTAGGAACGAATAGTATTATTTGCAAATACTGTTATTTGGAGGAAGCACATGGCTAAGAGGGTATTTACAGAAGCGGAGAGAGCAGAATATAAGGAAAAAATGCTGGCGGCAGGCTTTGATCTGCTGAAGCAGTATGGAATGACACATATGTCCGTCGCCAAGATCACAGAGGCAGCAGGCATAGGTGTTAGCACCTTCTACAATTTCTTCCCATCAAAAGAGGCTTATGTGTATGAAGTGGTGCAGTACAGGAGGAGCATAATCCCTGAGTTGCTGCGGATGGCATTGAACGGGAAGGAAAAGGCTGGACCTGCCGAGACGAGAACCTACCTGAAATTCATGATTGATGACAATTACAGCATATTTCCAAGTCTTTCCCCGGAGGATGAGAAGCGTCTGGTGCAAATGCTTCCGGAGCAGGCGGCACCCAATATGCAGAAAGAGCTGCAGATTGCAAATAAATTCATGACCCTTATGGAGGGTGTCCGACCGGACGTAAATATGACCCTTGTGGCAAATCTCATAAAGGTCTATGTGCTTGCTGCGGAGGGAAGAGAGATGCTTCATGAAGCTGCATATGAGGAGACCATGGAACGGATGAGAGACCTTATATTGTATGAGATATTCGGAAGGACGGAGTAAGAGCCAAGTGCCTGTATTTATGTTATACTGTAAATACGATTTAGATTTATATAAGGAGACCATATAAATGACCATTGAATATAAAAGACTTACAGAAAAAGAACTTGATACTTTTATTGACATGAGGATAAACCAGCTTAGAGAAGAAGGGGCTAAAGAAGAGATAGATCTGGTCCCTGCATTGAAGGGATACTATGCTAGACATATGGCTGATGGAACATTTGTATCCTGGCTTGCTCTTGATGGGGAAGATATTATAGGAACAAGCGGAATGTCATTTGTGGAGAAGCCTCCTTATTTTGGATGTCCAAGTGGAAAGATAGGATTGTTATCCAGTATGTTTACGGATCCAAAATACAGAAGAAAGGGCATTGCGAAGGAACTGCTATCCCGTGTTGTAAATGACGCCAGAGACTATGGATGTGGAACAATACAGATTACAGCGTCCGATATGGGGGTTAAATTGTATATGGATTTTGGATTTGTACATAATGATAACTTCATGCAATATAAACTTTGACGTTCAGGGGCTGATCGTGAAAGAACATGTTACCACAATGATGGAATGTACTTCGGATAATTGTGTGGATGATTATGTTGTAAAAACGGTATCCTTGAAAAAAGGTATCAATAGAATAAAAATTGTGGGATATGAATGTGAAGATATTGCTTTAGAGTTATTGTCACAGGATTTCGGGCGATGAAAATTGAATACATGTTTGACATAAAGGTGGTTAAACGATACTATAATTTAAAAGAAGGTGCTACCGATTGACGGAGGGGTGGAGCATTTGCATTGATCGCATGGTTATTTGTTGAAAATAGTACAATGATAAGGTATTGACATTCACAGTTTATGTTTTATAATGTAACAAGAAAGAAAATTTAATAAAGCTATAAACCGATGAAGGAGAGGAGTACCTCTTTACGATGTCTTCCAGAGAGCTGCGGTGGTGAGATGCAGTAGAATAGTAGGATGGGAATGGACTCCTGAGGGCACAGTCAAATGCATTTGAACTATGCAGAGTATTCTGTGACGTGTGGCATACGTCAGTTGTCGTGAATATGAAGGTATTCAGCTAAGAGCATGGGTCGTTTCCATGAATTCAGGGTGGCACCGCGGATAATAAAGTATATTCGTCCTTGATAGATATTTAATATCTGTCAGGGACTTTTTTAATGCAAATAATTAAAATAGTCATGAAAACACCTCCTGACAGACAATCAGCTAATACCATATAGAAGTGCAGATGGACAGGTATTCAATGAAAGGAGAAAAACCATGATCAAAGAAGCTATCGTAAAAATTGTAAACAAAGAGGACCTCTCATACCGGGAAGCGTATGAAGTAATGAACGAAATAATGAGTGGTGAGACAACACCAACCCAGAATGCAGCATTCCTTGCAGCACTTTCAACCAAGAGTGCAAAGGCAGAGACAACAGACGAGATCGCAGGCTGTGCGGCAGCCATGAGAGATCACGCCACAAAGGTTGACACAGGAATGGATATATTTGAAATCGTAGGAACAGGCGGAGACAATGCCCAGAGCTTTAACATTTCCACAACAGCAGCTCTTGTTGCAGCAGCCGGCGGAATGAAGGTTGCAAAGCACGGAAACAGAGCAGCTTCATCCCTCTGTGGTACAGCGGATTGTCTTGAAGCACTTGGGGTAAATATAAATCAGGAGCCTGAAAAGTGTGTAGAGCTTCTCAAGGAAGCAGGCATGTGCTTCTTCTTCGCACAGAAATATCACACATCAATGAAGTATGTGGGAGCAATAAGAAAAGAGCTTGGTTTCAGAACAGTATTTAACATCCTTGGACCTCTTACCAATCCGGGAAGCCCTAAAATGCAGTTACTTGGCGTATATGACGAGTACCTTGTAGAGCCGTTGGCACAGGTTCTTATAAATCTCGGCATTGAGCGTGGAATGGTGGTATACGGAATGGACAAGCTGGATGAGATCTCCATGAGTGCACCAACCAAGATCTGCGAGTTCAAGGACGGATGGTTCAAGACATACATCATCAATCCTGAGGACTTTGGATTTGAGAAGTGTACAAAGGACGAGCTTAAGGGTGGCACTCCTGAAGAAAATGCAGAGATCACAAGAAATATCCTTAAGGGTGAGAAGGGTCCAAAGAGAAATGCAGTTCTCATGAATGCCGGAGCAGCCCTCTATATCGGGGGAAAGGCAGACAGCTTCAAGGCAGGTATAGAGCTTGCGGCAGAGATCATCGACTCAGGCAAGGCTACCGAGACCCTTGATAAATTCATCGAAGTAAGCAACAGATAATATTTGCAGATATATAGATTTACGAGAAGGAGATATAAATGTCAATTCTTGCAGAACTGGCAGCATATGCCACATACAGAGTAGAGCAGGCAGAAAAGCAGATAAGTCTTTCTGACATCAAAAAAATGGCAGAGGATATGCCTAAGGGAAAATTTGAATTTGAAAATGCACTTTCCGGAAAGGAGCTTTCGTTCATTTGCGAATGTAAAAAGGCGTCACCTTCAAAGGGGGTCATCGCAGAGGATTTCCCTTATGCAGAGATTGCGGAGGAGTACGAAAAGGCAGGTGCCGACTGCATATCAGTCCTCACGGAGCCTAAGTGGTTCCTTGGAAAGAATGAGTATCTGAAGGAGATCACCGAAAGGGTAAGTATCCCATGTATCAGAAAGGATTTCACAGTAAACGAGTACATGATATATGAGGCGAAGCTTCTTGGTGCCTCGGCGGTGCTGCTAATTTGTTCCATACTTACAGAGGCGCAGATAAAGAAATACATAGGCATATGTGACGGGCTTGGCATGAGTGCTTTGGTGGAGGCTCACGACGAGGCAGAGATCGCCATGGCGGTAAATGCAGGTGCAAGGATCATCGGGGTAAATAACCGTAATCTCAAGGACTTCTCCGTGGACACCGGAAACAGCAGAAGGCTTCGGGCACTGGTGCCGGGGAATGTGATATTTGTGGCAGAGAGCGGGGTGAAGACGGCAGAGGATATCAAGGTGTTAAAGGATGCCGGGGTAAATGCTGTATTGATAGGTGAAACACTTATGAGAGCTGACGACAAGAAACAAAAGCTTGATGAATTGAAAGTCTGACAGAAAAACATAAAAATTAGAGACATTGCTTCCGGGCATTGACGAGAAAGCCTGGCGCAAAGCTAAAGATACAGGAGGTTTCATGACGAGAATAAAGCTATGTGGCCTGACAAGGATTCAGGATATAGAAATTGCAAATAAACTAAAACCGGAATACATAGGCTTCATTTTCTGGGACAGAAGCAGCAGAAATGTCAGTGCAATACAGGCAGCGAGGCTAAAGGGAAAACTCGATCCGGAGATAAAGGCCGTAGGAGTATTTGTCAATGCTCCGGCTGAACAGGTAATAAGCTATTATAATGTGGGCATCATAGACATAGCACAGCTTCATGGAAATGAAAACGAGGAATATATAAAGAAGCTTCACGATGCAGGGCTTACAGTAATAAAGGCATTTAAGATGAAGAAGACCGGCGAGAACATAAACCTGGCAGGCAATGCGAACATTGAGACACCTGAAAAGCCTACAGGCAATGCAATCACTGAGACATATGGAAAATCAACAGATGATGTAATTACAGAAGCAGTAAAAAGTTCTGCAGATTATATAATGTTCGATCCGGGAAAGGGCGAGGGAGCAACCTTTAACTGGCAGCTCATAAAAGGTATTAAGAGAGAATTCTTTCTGGCAGGAGGACTGATTCCAGAGAATATAGAAAAAGCAGTTGAGACAGTTCAGCCATTTGCAGTGGACGTAAGCTCAGGAATCGAAACCAATGGACACAAAGACCCAGATAAGATGGCAGCTTTCGTAAAAAACACAAGGGCGCTTTAGTGGAAGCTCATATATACATATAAAACAGTCCATGGTGAAATTTTTCGTAATGAGGTTTGACCTTGCTACCAGCACAAAGCCCATGTTTGAAGTCCGTATGGACGAGTTTGGGCGACTGCTGGTTAATAAGCAGGTCGAACCGAATAGAAAAATAAGCAGGACTGATTATATGTATATATGAGCAATAAAAAAAGCAATAAAAAAATCAATCATAAAAACCATAGCTTAGAGAACAGAAGACATACAAAAGGATTGTGTCAAGTTTTCTATGAAAACTTGACATGTAGCGTCAGCTCTCGCCGTAGACGATTTATTATGGGCTGATGTTCAATAGGAAGGAGACATAAAGATGACAAATACAAAAGGAAGATTTGGTATTCATGGTGGACAGTACATTCCGGAGACACTTATGAATGCAGTTATAGAGCTGGAGGAAGCATACGATCATTACAAGAATGATCCTGAATTTAACAAAGAGCTTACAGAGCTTTTAAATGAATATGCGGGAAGACCTTCAAGATTATATTACGCAGAAAAGATGACAAAGGATCTGGGTGGAGCAAAGGTCTACTTAAAGAGAGAAGACCTGAACCACACGGGAGCCCACAAGATAAATAACGTACTTGGACAGGCACTGCTTGCCAAGAAGATGGGCAAGACAAGGCTTATCGCCGAGACCGGTGCAGGACAGCACGGAGTTGCCACAGCTACAGCAGCCGCCCTTATGGGAATGGAATGTGTAGTATATATGGGCGAAGAGGATACCAAGAGACAGGCACTTAACGTGTACCGTATGAAGCTTCTCGGAGCAGATGTAGTCCCTGTTAAGAGCGGAACCGCAACTCTTAAGGATGCCGTATCAGAGGCAATGAGGGAGTGGACCTCAAGGATCAGTGATACTCACTATTGCCTGGGCTCAGTAATGGGACCACATCCTTTCCCAACCATCGTCCGTGATTTCCAGGCAGTTATCTCAAAGGAGATCAAGGAGCAGATCATGGAGAAGGAGGGAAGACTTCCTGATGCAGTTATCGCATGTGTGGGAGGCGGTTCAAATGCCATTGGTTCTTTCTACAATTTCATTGAGGACGAGGGCGTCAAGCTCATAGGCTGTGAGGCTGCCGGAAGAGGAATAGATACATTTGAAACAGCGGCTACAGTAAATACAGGAAGCCTGGGAATATTCCACGGCATGAAGTCTTACTTCTGTCAGGATAAATACGGGCAGATCGCACCAGTATATTCAATCTCAGCCGGACTTGACTATCCGGGTGTGGGACCGGAGCATGCATACCTTCACGACATAGGCCGTGCAGAATATGTGCCGATCACAGACGACGAGGCAGTTGAGGCATTTGAGTACCTTGCAAAGACTGAGGGAATAATCCCTGCAATAGAGTCTGCCCACGCCGTTGCATACGCCAGAAAGCTGGCACCGACCATGGACAAGGATCAGATAATAGTAGTTACAATATCAGGCAGAGGCGATAAGGATTGTGCAGCTATCGCCAGATACAGAGGAGAGAACATTTATGAGTAAGATAGCAGAAGCATTTAAGAACGGAAAAGCATTTATACCTTTTATTACCTGTGGTGATCCGGATCTTGACACCACCAAGCTTGTTGTAAAGGAGATGGCTGCAAATGGTGCCGACCTTATCGAGCTTGGAATACCATTTTCAGATCCTACGGCAGAAGGCCCTGTTATCCAGGAGGCAAATATCAGAGCGTTGAGTAACGGAGTTACAACCGATGATGTATTTGCAATGGTTAAGGACTTAAGAAAAGAAGTAACCATACCCATGGTATTCATGACCTATGCAAATGTAATATTCTCCTACGGTGCAGAGAAATTCATCTCAATCTGTAAGGAGATCGGCATAGACGGACTTATCCTTCCGGACATCCCTTATGAGGAGAAGGGAGAGTTCCTCGACGTCTGTGAGAAATATGGCGTAGATCTTATCTCAATGGTAGCCCCTACATCAGGAGACAGGATCGCCATGATCGCGGCAGAGGCGAAGGGATTTATCTACATTGTGTCAAGTCTTGGTGTTACAGGTGTGAGAAGTGAGATAAAGACAGATATAAATTCAATTGTTGATATAATCAGGGCAAATACCGACGTGCCATGTGCCATAGGCTTCGGTATCTCAACACCTGAGCAGGCAAAGGTTATGGCAGCAGAGGCAGACGGCGTTATCGTTGGATCAGCCATAGTCAAGCTCCTTGAGAAATACGGCAAGGAAGCATCAAAGTATGTGGGTGAGTATGTGAAGAGTATGAAGGAGGCATGTCATGTATCCTGAACTTAAGACAGTAAAGGAAATTGCAGAAAATGGGGACTACAGAAGAATACCGGTATGTATGGAAATGTTGTCCGACAGATACACTCCCATAGAAGTCACCAGAAGACTCAGGGAGGTAAGCCGCCAGTGCTATCTTCTTGAGAGTGCGGGACAGAGTGAGAACTGGGGACGCTATACATTCCTTGGATATGACCCGATCCTTGAGGTGACCTGCAACAACGGAATCGTAACCATGAAGGAGACAGTTGACGGAAGCAGCAAGGTCATAAGCAGTGAGAGAACCTCCCATCCGGGAAATGTATTAAGAAAGATAATCGCCGGGCACAAGACAGCGGTGGTTCCGGGAATGCCTACATTTACAGGTGGTCTTGTGGGATATTTCTCATACGATTACATAAAGTACAGCGAGCCGAAGTTAAAGCTTGCCGACCATGGCGAGGGCGACTTTAAAGACATGGACCTTATGCTGTTTAACGACGTTATTGCATTTGACAATTTTAAACAGAAGATATACCTGATCACAGGAGTGAAGGCAGAGGACATTGACAACTCATATGTTAAGGCAGAGGACAGATTAAAGAGACTTGCGGAGCTTATAAAGAATGGTAAGAAGAAGGAGTTTCAGCCCCTTAAACTTAAGACGGAGATCAAGCCGCAGTTCTCCAGGGAACAGTATATGGGCATGGTGGAAAAGGCGAAGGACTATATCCATGAGGGAGACATATTCCAGGTGGTACTGTCCAATCCCATGAGAGCCGAGGCTGAGGGTAGTCTGTTCGACACATACAGGGTTTTAAGGACTACAAATCCATCCCCATACATGTTTTATTTCTCCAGTGATGACATTGAGATCGCCGGAGCTTCGCCGGAGACCCTTGCGAAGCTTGACAAGGGCAGCATAAGTACATTTCCGCTGGCGGGAACCAGACCAAGAGGCAAGACCCCTGAGGCTGACATTGCCACAGAAAAGGAGCTTCTTGCAGATGAGAAGGAGCTGGCTGAGCACAACATGCTGGTGGATCTGGGAAGAAATGATATAGGAAAGATAAGCAAGATCGGTTCGGTCCATGTGGAGAAGTATATGGAGATAGAGAGATACTCCCATGTAATGCACATAGGTTCAACAGTTGTGGGGGAGATCCGTGATGATATGGATTGCGTTGACGCAGTTGACGCCATACTTCCTGCCGGCACTCTGTCAGGTGCACCTAAGTTCCGTGCCTGCGAGATAATAGAGGAGCTTGAGCAGAGCAAGCGAGGCATATACGGTGGAGCCATAGGCTACATTGATTTCGCGGGAAATCTTGACGTGTGTATCGCCATAAGACTTGTATATAAGAAGAACGGCAGTATCTGCATAAGATCCGGAGCAGGTATCGTCAGCGACTCAAATCCTGCAAAGGAAGCTGAGGAATGTGTAAATAAGGCAAGGGCAGTGGTAGACGCTGTGAAGCTTGCGGAGGGAGGACTGGAATAATGATATTACTGATAGATAATTATGACAGCTTCTCATACAATGTGTACCAGCTTGTGGGCAGCGTCAACAGTGATGTGAAGGTCATAAGAAACGATGACTGCACAGTGGAGGAGATCGAGAAAATGGCTCCCGAAGCCATAATCATATCTCCGGGACCGGGAAGACCTGAGGACGCCGGAGTATGTATAGACGTGATAAAGTATTTTGCCGGCAAGGTTCCTATACTTGGAATATGCCTGGGACACCAGGCAATATGCCAGGCTTTTGGCGCTACAGTAACCTATGCTAAGGAGCTTATGCACGGAAAGAGGAAGGAAATGATCAAAACCTGCGAAAGCACTGTATTTGCCGGGTTGCTGGAGCGTTTCTACGCAGCAAGATATCATTCCCTTGCAGTTGACCCTGCGACCCTTCCAAAGGAACTTAAGGTCACATCTGTAAGCGAAGACGGAGAGGTAATGGCTGTGGAACACACAGAGTATCCTGTATTCGGACTCCAGTTCCACCCGGAATCCGTAATGACAGATGACGGCAGGATCATGATAGAGAATTTCCTGAAGAGAGTTAAATAATCAACTCGGCATTACACCTGTCCAACAGGGATCAGGGTGAGGTTATTGAGAGAAAATAAGATTGTCAAAAATAAGATTTAAAATTATAATGGCTGTGACATTTTCCTCACCCAGCTATTTTACAAAACATTTTCATGAGATAATGGGTTGCATCCCTAAGGAATACCATGGGAGAATAAAATAGAAAAATTTTTAATGAACTGGTGTAGGATTTGTTGACTGCAAAAAATATGGTGAGTAAGAATATATAATGTCAAGTATGAAAGGTCATAGAAAATAATTTACAGATTATGGGAGATATAGATGGAAAGAGATAATATTCTTGGGGCACTGATAGGTCTTGTGGGGGCTACAAGTAATTCGGGCAAGACAGCCGACACCGACAGGATCGTCGCAGAGGCAGTGCTTGCTGTTGCAAAATTTGATGATAAAAAAAGTAAGGATGAAATAAATGAAGTGATCAGGAAGATACACGATGAGAAGTATCGTATCTCCCCGGGCTGCTCTTCCTGTTCAGTTCCTTGTGGGAATACCTCAGACCGTGACATGACGGGCTTCTGGGATTGCAGTGATGAGGAAAAAGGCTGGAAGCTTGATATCATAGAAATGCTTGGAAACATTGCAGAAAAATATATTGATGGCAGTATGACTCAGTTGTCAGAGTCATTTTACCGGGGCATATTTTATCTGGGATATGACATGAATGAGGAAATGTATAAGGATGTTAAGGCAGAGCTTTCTGAAGAAGAGAAGGAGATAATCAAATGAAGATGAAACATGTAGCGGTACTTGGGGCAGGTGCCGTAGGTGCCTATATGATATGGGGACTTTCAGATAAATCGGGCATAAGTCTTGGAGTTGTTGCAGAGAATGATAGAAATAAGAGACTTAAGGATAAAGGAATTACCATAAATGGCACAGTTTACCATCCTGAGGTGTGGACTCCCGAGGAGGCATACAATGTAGATCTTTTGATCGTATGCCTGAAATATGGTGCCTTGCCTGCAGCAATGGACAGCATAAAGAGAGTCGTGGGAAATAACACCACAGTCATGAGTCTCATGAATGGCGTTGACAGTGAGGAGATCATTGCGGCACAGGTTGGAGAGGAACATGTGTTGTACTCCCTTATTAAGGTGGCGTCCCACAGAGAGGACGATAATTTCTGCTTCGATCCGGAGACGACCATAGGAATTATATTTGGAGAGAAAAATGCTCCTTATGACAGTGAGAGAGTTCGTGGGATTGAAGAGTTATTTGCAGATACAGGATTACATTACAACTCATCCGAACACATAATAGAAGAGGTGTGGAGCAAATTCAGGCTGAATGTGTGCAACAACCTTCCCCAGGCAATACTGGGTGCGGGAGTTGGCTGCTACAATGACAGCGTACATATGAAGGCCATAAGCGACGGACTTCGTGGCGAGCTTGAAGCAATCGCCAAGGCGAAGGGGATAGACATGACCAAGGCTTCGGGACCATCAGTACACGGGAGTCCTGTTCCGCCGTCTGCAAGATATTCTACCCTGCAGGATATTGACGCCGGACGAAAGACCGAGATAGATATGTTCTCAGGGGCATTAATCCGAATGGGCAGGGAGCTTGGGATACCAACGCCTTACAATGAGTACACCTACCATATGATAAAGGCACTGGAGGAGAAGAACGACGGAAAGTTCGACTACGAAGGAAGAACGGCGGAGAGTACCTGTTCGTTATAACGAAGATGTTGTTGTTCAAATGATAAGGAGAAGGGTTTTAAGATATTTTCTGACAGTGGCAAGAGAGCAGAGCTTTACTAAGGCTGCGGAACAATTACATATAACACAGCCAACTCTTTCAAGGCAGCTTGCGGCATTGGAGGAAGAGCTTGAAACCACATTGTTCAGGCGTGGCGGACACAACATCACTCTCACAGATGATGGGATTTTGCTTAAGCGGCGGGCACTTGAGATAACCGATCTTGAGGATAAGATATTTGAGGAGTTTAAGGGCGACTGCGAGCTGGTTGATGGAACTGTGACTGTGGGATGTGGGGAATTTGCAGCGGTGGAGACCCTGGCTGAGATATGCAGGAGCTTTAAGGAGAAATATCCAATGGTCCAGATCGTCATACATACTGCCACTGCGGACACGGTATATGAGATGATGAACAAGGGCGTTGTGGATATCGGGCTGTTCATGGAGCCGGTGGACACGGAGGGTATGGACTATATAAGGTTGTCCGGAAGCGACCACTGGGTTGTGGGCATGAGGCCTGACGATCCCTTAGCTGCAAATGAATACATAACCAAGGCGGACCTTCTTGACAAGCCGGTGATACTTCCGGAGCGGCAGAATGTCCAGAGTGAGATCGCCAACTGGTTCGGCAAGGATTTCAGTAAGTTAAATGTGGCATTTACCAGTAATCTTGGGACAAATGCAGGTGTCATGGCAGCCTACGGTCTCGGCTATCCGGTATCAATAGAAGGTGCAGCCAAATACTGGCGTGATGATGTGTTGGTGCAGAGGAGACTGTATCCGGAGATAACCTCAAATACTGTGATTGCCTGGAGACGCAATATCCCATATTCCCAGGCTGTAAATAAATTCATAAAGGAGATTAATGCCTTTGGGGCATAGAAAACGATAATATATAAGTATTAGACATAATTATATAAGGAATATTAAAATGAACCCATAGAGTGAAAGTTCTCTATGGGTTTATTTTTTAGGACAGCGATGCTGTAGTCATATTTTTAAACAATCTTATATTTTGTACAGGAGGTAGATATTATGAGTAAAAGATTAGTTGCATATTTCAGTGCCAGCGGCGTAACAAAGAGGACAGCGGAAATGGTTGCAGAGGCAGCAGATGCAGATTTATATGAGATTACACCTAAGGTTCGTTATACAGATGCCGACCTCAACTGGATGGACAAAAAGTCAAGAAGCAGTGTTGAGATGAGTGACAAGAAGATAAGACCGGAGATCATCACAGGTGATATTGACGTGGCTCCATATGATGAGATCATTATCGGTTTCCCAATCTGGTGGTATGTGGCACCAACTATAATCAACACTTTCCTTGAGTCATATGACTTCTCAGGAAAGAAGATCGTGCTTTTCGCAACATCAGGCGGAAGTGGATTTGGCAATACAGTTCGTGAGCTTCAGCCATCTGCTCCAAATGCACATATCGTTGAGGGCAAGCTTCTTAACGGTGCAAATAAGCAGTCAGTAAGCAAGTGGGTTGAAACTCTTTAAGAAGTATGTATTAAAAATTGACGGAAAGGATATATATATTGTAAAAAGATGACGGATCAGTCAATAACAATATATCAGGAAAAATGAAGAAGATAGTACAGACAGCAGGTCGTAACGCACTTTCAGGATTTGCCCCTGAATTTGCACATTATAATGATGACGTATTATTTGGAGAGAACTGGAATAACCAGGACATTGATGTTAAGACAAGAAGCATAATCACAGTAGTTGCACTTATGGCATCAGGAGTTACAGACTCATCACTTAAATTCCATTTGCAGAATGCAAAGGCACATGGTGTAACTCAGAAGGAGATCGCAGCAGTTATCACTCATGTGGCGTTCTATGCAGGATGGCCTAAGGGCTGGGCAGTATTTAATCTTGCCAAGGAAGTATGGCAGGACGGCGAGGGCGATCTTCCATATGAAGACGAGGCGATGAGAGCACACGCCAAGGAAATGGTATTTCCTATAGGCGAGCCAAATGACGCATTTGCCCAGTATTTCATAGGAAAGAGCTATCTTGCTCCGGTATCAACAAGTCAGGTCGGAATATTTAATGTAACATTTGAGCCGGGCTGCCGTAACAATTGGCATATCCACCACGCAAAGAGTGGCGGCGGACAGATCCTTGTATGTGTTGCAGGACGTGGATATTATCAGGAAGAGGGCAAGGAAGCTATTGAGCTTAAGCCGGGCGACTGCATCAACATCCCTGCGGAAGTAAAGCATTGGCATGGTGCTGCCCCTGACAGTTGGTTCAGCCATCTTGCCGTTGAGGTTCCGGGAGAGGAAGCTTCAAATGAGTGGTGCGAGCCGGTAACTGATGAGGAGTATGGTAAGCTGAAGTAGTTATAAAACAAAACAAGCGGGGCACAGTCCAGGAAATCCTGTCACTGTGCCCCACTTGTAGGAAACAAAATACTAATCTATATATTTATCTTCTTAATTAAAACACTTATTAAAATTCATATTAAGCCCTAAATACTTTAAGCTTCCTCTTTCTTAGCTGTGAAGAGCTTCTTTAAGCAGCTGAATGCAACAAGTACACCAAGAACCATAAGAAGGATGGCAACTATGAACTGAAGTCCGTCTACAAGAAATGTTGCCTGACCTGCCATTATGTTTCTTACAAGAGCAACAGTCTTCTGGATAAGAGCTGTGAATGTAACAGCTAACATGATGAACATTGGTGCGTAAAGAGTCCAGCCGGTTCTTCCTGTTGTCTTAAGGAATACAGCAAGAGCAATGAGGACCAGAGCTGCAAGGAGCTGGTTTGCTGAACCGAACAAAGGCCATACGTTGTTGTATCCGCCAAGTGTAAGTAAGTAACCGAAGAACAATGTTATAACTGTTGCGAAATACTTATTTGTAAGGATCTTCTGCCATACAGGCATTTTTGAAGTATCAGTTGTGTCTCCATAGAATAATTCCTGGAATGACATACGGCCTATTCTTGCTACTGAGTCAAGGGATGTAAGAGCAAGAGCAGATACACACATTGTCATGAATACAGTTGCAACATGTACAGGAAGTCCGAGCTTCTCAAGGAATCCTGCCACACCTGATGAGAATATTGAAAATGGTGTTCCGTCAGGCTTTGTGCCGTTTACAGCAACAGCACCCACAACAACTAATGCAACAATACCAAGAAGAGACTCAACGACCATGGCACCATAACCAACCATCGGCATATCCTTTTCATTGCTTATGGTCTTTGATGAAGTACCTGATGATACAAGGCTGTGGAAACCTGATACAGCACCACAGGCTATAGTTACAAATAATGTAGGGAAGAGGTAGCTTCCATTTACATTGAAGCCATTGAACGCGTTAAGCTCCATTGAAGGATGAGCTACAAATACACCCACAACGGCACCGATTATCATACCAAGGAGCATGAAGGTTGTCATGTAATCTCTAGGCTGCATAAGAAGCCACATTGGCATTACTGACGCAAGGAACAGGTAAGCCATAACAATGTAGATCCATGCTGTCTTTGAAGCAGTCATTGGAAGAACCATACCAAGGGCAAACATTCCAACAAGAAGAGCTATTGCAACAACTGCACGGACACCCTCATTCATTTTCACATGCTTCTGTATGATACCAAAGACGATCGCTACTACTATGAAGAGCATTGATATTGAGGCGGCGGAAGCATTTGCATTTTTGGTTGCTACTGAAAATGCCTCGGTTCCGGCACCGGTACTCATGAAGGTTCCGGCAACCATATCTGTGAATGCTGCGATAACCAGCAATGTGAAGAGCCAGCAGAATAACATGAACAGCTTCCTGCCGAACCTTCCTATGTACTTCTCAATGATCATACCCATTGACTTTCCTTCGTTCTTAACTGATGCATACAGTGAACCGAAATCCTGTACGGCACCGAAGAACAATCCGCCAACCAGTAACCACAGAAGAACAGGCACCCATCCGAATACCGACGCGAGTATTGGTCCTGTTACAGGACCGGCACCGGCTATGGATGAAAACTGGTGTGAAAATACAGTGAATTTGGACGATGGAACATAATCCTGTCCATCCTCATGTGTGTAAGCAGGAGTCTTGGCCTTTGGATCAAGCCCCCATTTCTTTGCAAGCCATCTTCCATAGAAAAGATAGCCGGCACCTAAAACTACGATTCCGATCAATACTATTACTAATCCATTCATTTCTTTTTCCGTCTACTGACGGCTCCTTTCTTAATAATATATATATGCAAAGAGTAAACAAAAAAGAAATTAAAAAAGGCTTTCGTCTTTACTCAACATAAAGACGAAAGCCTGTAACTTCCGCGATACCACTTTATTTGCCATTTGAAAATAAATGACCTCTCATGCCTCATCTCTGAAACTGTGCCAACACAGCTCTTGAAATAAGTTTCCTTTTAACGGTGGAAGACCGGTGACACCTAGTGTTCATCACTTATCGTGAAGAAATTCAGTGCACTGCTCGCAGAGGATAATCACCATAGACATACACCGTTTCACACCAGCCAACGGCTCTCTGAAGTACTGGATCTCTGGCAACCGTATTCTGTTCTTTGCATTTGCTCTTTGTTCGACAACTAAACTACTCCTATAGATTTAAAATGTCAACACTTTTTTTAAAAAAATTTTATATGATTTTCAAATAATTGCTAAATAATTGCCGGGTGATTCGCTTTTTTTACACCTGCTTGCTGTAAGTGCATCCACCGCTTCTCAGTTGATCGGGAAAATGTTCAAAAACTGTCATTTCATGACTTAAGCCTGTTGCAGGTGACGGCTTATAAGCATTTGCGTTTGGTGCAAATGAATAAATTCCTTCTGCTTCCACATACTACCATTAAATTATGGAACCGCAGGAGGAATTTTCTATATGAAAGCAACGGGAATAGTCAGACGAATAGATGAACTTGGCAGGATAGTTGTTCCCAAGGAGATAAGAAAAAATCTGAGGATAAGAGAGGGGGACCCGCTGGAGATATATACGGCAGCAGATGGTGAGGTGGTGCTTAAGAAGTTCTCACCAATGCTGGAGCTTAAGGAATTTGCAGGGCAGTATGCAGAGATCATGGCGGCAACCCTCGGCTGCTCCGTGTGTATCACAGACAGGGAGCACATTGTTGCAGTGGCAGGAAAGGGGAAGAAGGAGCTGCAGGGAAGAGCCATCAGCAGAAAACTGTCGGAGCTCATAGACCTCAGGAAGTCTGTGTCCGGAGAGGTTAAGACCGGAAATTGTATAAACATAACCGATGATGATATTTCCTTTGAGGGACAGGTGATCCAGACCATAATATGTCAGGGAGACGCCATCGGGGCTGTGGTGCTGCTTAACAGAGACGCAGGAAAAGCTATCGGAGATACAGAGAAAAAAGCAGTGGATCTTGCTGCCAGATTTTTAGGCAGGCAGATGGAGGGGTGATTCCCGGAAACATTGTAAAAATAAGGCTTTTTGGCTGTTAAAAGGGACATTTTCCTTGACAAATATAGACATATTGGGTATAACTATACATGTTAGTGTGCCCGGGGGCACAGGGAAGATGTCTGGATTAGCTCGGCAGACATTAAAAAGTATGAATGGAGGTATTATTTCAATGAACAAGACTGAATTAGTAGCAGCTATCGCTGAGAAGACAGAATTAACAAAGAAAGACGCTGAGAGCGCATTAAAGGCTTTCACAGATGTAGTAGCAGAGGAATTAAAGAAGGGTGAGAAGATCCAGTTAGTTGGATTCGGTACATTCGAGGTTTCAGAGAGAGCAGCAAGAGAGGGTAGAAATCCTCAGACAGGCGAGACAATGAAGATCGCTGCTTCAAAGGCTCCTAAGTTCAAGGCTGGTAAGGCTTTAAAGGACGCTATCAACTAATTTATCAGATATAGATTGGTTAATGAGAAAGCTGGTTCGTGTACCATAAGGTGCATTGTAGCCGGCTTTTTTTGCAGATAAGGGGCATGATTAAACAGACGGATCAGCACCGGAAAGGAAATGAAATGAGACTTGACAAATATTTAAAGGTATCAAGACTTATCAAGAGAAGGACCATTGCAAATGAAGCCTGTGACGCAGGCAGGGTTCTGGTAAACGGCAAAGTAGTTAAGGCGTCCTATGACGTTAAGGTCGGAGACGTTATAGAGATCGGCTTTGGCAACAAGAACGTCAAAGTAGAGGTGACCATGATCCTTGATACCACCAAAAAGGAAGATGCAAAGGATATGTTCAAGTACGTTTAAGGTATTAAACATAAAAGAAAGAAACCACACATATACTATGTTATATTTGACGTCCCAGGATGTCGCAATACATAGTTCAGGGGTGGTTTTTTTATATGTCTACGGAAACTCAGAACAGCCAGAGTCATAAAGTCATGCTTTCTGACAGGGAGAACGGAGAATTTACAGGTATAGAGAAAGTTATATCAGCAGAGCCGGAGGAGATAATATGTGACACCAGCATGGGGAGGCTGTGTGTAAGAGGCCGGGAGCTGATGGTGAAGAACCTGGACAGTGAGAAATGCAGTATGAGCATAACCGGCGAGATATGCGGGCTTAATTACGCTGCAAATACCGCATCAAAGTTTAAGCGGTTGTTTAAATAATGACAGAGCTTATCAGAAGCCAGACAGTAACATTCTTAATTTTTATACTTTTTGGTTCTGCTTCCGGAATTACATTGGATGTCTTAAGGGCATTGCAGAAATGCCTTCATATGTACAATATAATTAACATTCTATTGGATATTGCATATGGATTAGCAATATGTGTGATTACAATAGGACTGATTTATGTATACTCTCAGGGAAATTTGTATTTTTACCATATTTTTGGATTTTTTTTAGGAAATTTGCTCTATTTTACCACAATAAGTTGCACTGCCTCGGCAATTTTCAACTATATATTGTGCCGAATAAGTCAGGATTTGGGAAAAGTGGTCAAAGTGGTAAAAAAGTTTGTTGACATAAATTGTCATAAACTGTAAAATTATGTTAATGAAAAATTGTACAAAGGGGATTTGATTGATGAGGAGTAGAAATGCCGTATCTCGTAGGTATTCTAAACTCGCAACGCTAGTTATTATTGTGTCCTGCGTTTTATTCGCAGGCATTCTTTATTATAGGTCAACAGCACTTAAGGAACGCAGGACTTATCTTGAGGGCCAGAAGGCTTCCATACAGGCTGATATTGACGAGGCAAAGGATGAATATACTGAACTGGAGAAGAAGGAAGTGTATATGCAGACCAAGAAGTATGTGGAGGAAGTAGCAAGAAATCAGCTTGGACTTGTGTATCCTGACGAGACAGTTATCAGGGCGGGGGATTAGAACATCTTACGGATATCGTTACAGCAAAACAGGAAGAGAAAAGACGAAAACCAATTTCAGTTTTCGTCTTTTTTTGATGTCCTGTCACCATATAATGCTTGTACCATTTAGTGGAAGTCTACAGAAATTGAAGGGAGCATTGTAGGATGGAAGAGAAGGTTAGACGACTATTATTGTATGCGGTAGGTTTTTTTGGAGGGAGAGCTTTTTTTCTGGGCACGAATCCATTTGCAGTTGCCCTTTTGACAGGAGCGTATTACATAAAGCTCAGCACTCCCGGGTATGTACTCAGCATAATGGCGGGAATGGCTTCTCTGTTCTTTGTTCCTGAGGCGGTGGTTACGAACGGACAGTACCTTTTCCTTCCCGATGCCGGAGAGAAGACCGTGTTGTTTATAAGTTATGTTCTCATTATGGCAGGGGTCTCCTGGGTACTGCACTTGAAATCTGCAAATAATCTCATGATACTGTTTATATATTATATAGTAGGAATGGCGTACAACATCTATGCCGGCGGAGACTACAGACAGTGGATCATGCTGCTTTTGTCGGGGATCATTGCCGTGACACTTATACCTGTTGTGAAGATCGGTCTCAATGTCCTGGTAAATGAAAAGGGCAGGGAGGACAACCTTAATGAGCAGATGTTAGCGGTGATGGTAATAATGGCAGTCATGGCATGGGGCATGCCATATACCATAGCAGGACTTATACATATAGGCGAGATATTCGGTATGTACATTGCTCTTTGTACCTTGCAGAAGTACGGGGGAGCCTATGGACTTGGGATAGCATTTGCCATAAGTGCCATCTGGTCAGTCAGGACAGGAGAGACAACCTATATTGCCGCGGTGATAACCATGATAATAATGGCACTTCTCGGCAGAAGTGTTTTTGGCGGCATAAAATACGGCACTGTGGGATTATATATCCTTGGCGGTATGCTTACAGGCGTCACCTTCTTCGGCTACCTGCTTACATTCTCTGGAATACAGGTGCTTCTGGTGCCTGCGCTGTTATTTGCAGTGACTCCGGCATACTGGATGTGCTATTACGGAGAGAATATCCGGGCTGAGCATGACCGGTGTGCGGCGGTGGAGATAAACAGACTTACTGCCAGGAAGATAGCTGATTTGTCGGGGATATTTAAGAGGATAGAGTATACCCTTGCAGGATGTGGTGGAGACGTGAGTCGTATAGGATTGTCGGAGGTTGGAGAATTGATCGAGAAGTTTTCTGAGGATATTGAAAGACTGGAGCCTGCAAGCAACTCAAGGGAAGAGAAACTTCGTCAGGAGCTGCTTGCCATGAATGTTGTGTTAGAGCAACTTACCATGGCAATGAACGAGGCGGATCACAGCCGTTATTATCTGACCCTTAGAGCACACACCAGAAAGAGGGTCAGAACCAGACAGGTGGCGGCGGTGCTTGAGCATGTAATGGACAGGCGTATACGCCCGGCGGCGGATGCTCCGGAATACATTCCGGTGGACGATCATATGATAGTCTTTGAGGATATCGCCGTATTCCAGTGTGCATTTCAGGTTAGACGGGTTAAGAAGCAGGGCTCCGTGATATCCGGTGACAGCTTCTCCGTCCGGGAAAATGATGACGGTAAGCTGGTTCTTATGCTGGCAGACGGAATGGGCAGTGGGAGTATAGCCGCCTCAGAAAGTGAGATACTTATAAATACCATGGAGGAAATGCTCGATGCAGGCTTCGATCCCCTCTATGCTATTGCCTTTGCTAATAAATGCCTTTCGGAGAAGAACCGGGGAAGTAATTTCACTACATTTGACATGGGCATGATAGATCTCTACAGCGGAGAGCTTAAGATGTACAAGCAGGGAGCTTCTGCCACCTTCGTTGTCAGGGACGGAAGCTGTCACATAGTCCAGGGTACAACTCTTCCTATAGGAGTACTTCCTGAAGTGGAGTGCGACAGCAGCAGTGAACAGTTGTCTGACGGAGATATTGTGATAATGGCAAGTGACGGCATATTTTCCCATACGGAGGATTATGATGAGAAGGAATTTGCAAGGTTCTTAAGTCACAGAAGCTATAACACCGACAACAGGGAGAGTGCGGTGAAGAAGATCATGGACGATATATCGGGAGAACTGCTTTCGAGAAATCAGGGAGTGTTCTATGATGATGCCACGGTAATGGTGGTGGTTGCCAACTCGTGATATTTGAAAAGGCAATACTATGGTGATGAAAAACAGACCTGCCTGTGTACTTTTACAATGTCATATATTGATATGTAATACCCCGGGAGTGGAAAATCGTACCTTCCTGTGCTATTATATCTTCTGTATCGTCATATTTATAGAATATTGCAATGATATATTATTTATAAGGGACATTGATTTAAAGAAATGTAATCCGGAAGAAATAAAATTTGAAAGAAATATAGTTTTACTGTTAATAAGGAATACGTGTTTATGAACCCTGCGGAAGAGAAAGTATTAAATACCATAAAACAATATAATATGTTAAAAAAGGGTGATACCTGTGTTGTGGGTATATCAGGCGGAGCAGATTCCGTGTGCCTTCTTACAATGCTTGCAGGTCTTAAGGATGTGCTTGACCTGAATATGATCTGCGTCCATGTAAATCATATGATAAGAGGGGCTGAAGCGGATTCTGACCAGAGCTTTGTTGAGACATATTGCGGGAAGCTTGGGATACCTCTTAGGGTCTTTAATATTCCTGTGGAGAAGATTGCGGAGGAGCAGCACCTTACGGTGGAAGAAGCCGGAAGAATGGAACGCTACAAGGCATTTGCCCGGGTGGGAGATGAGACGGGACAGGACTACCGCATAGCTGTAGCCCATAACTGTAACGATCTCTGTGAGACAGTGCTGCTTAACATGGCAAGGGGAACAGGACTTGCAGGAGTGAGCGGCATACCTGCCGTAAGGGACAGGGTGATCAGACCCCTTATAGATACCACCAGGCATGAGATAGAGGAATATCTGGCAGAGAAAGGCATTGCCTTTGTGACAGACTCTACGAATCTTGAAACCATATATGCCAGAAACAAGATCAGGCACAAGGTGCTTCCGGAGCTCGAAGAGGTGAATGCCAGAGCCATGGAACACATAGTGAAGCTTGCGGATATGGCAGGAATGTACACAGATTTCGTAAAGGGCTATGTGGATGATCTTATCACTGCAAATGTAGTAGGAGATCCTACAGAAAACCGGTATTTCATAAGCCTTGAAGACCTTAAAGCCCAGAAGGAGCTGATACAGACCCTTGTAATAAGGGAGCTTATCGGAAGGGTGTGCGGTGGACTTAAGGATATAGGCAATAATCATGTAAAAGAGGTTATGAAGCTCTACAGCGCAGATAGTGGGGCAGCCATCTCACTGCCAAAGGGCTGTAAGGCATATGTGAGCTACGGAAAGCTTATATTTAAGGGAGAAGAAAAAGCGGAGGTCAGAAATAAAGACAGCCGGAACATAAAAAAGGAAAATCACAGGGGCATTAGCAAGGAGGATTACCTGAATGTCACTGAGGGTGGAAGTTTTACTTGTGGGATTTCCCGGGTAGATATAAGCAATCCCGGCGAATATTTTTCCCCGGATGGGAATTTTTCCGTGAAAGTGAGCATAATAAATGTAAAAAATCCCGAAGTTAATATAGATTTAACAAAAAAAGAGTATATTAAGTTTTTGGATTATGATAGAATACAGGATAGTTTAATCTTGCGGACCCCGGAGCCCGGAGACCGCATGGTAATAAGATCAGACGGAGCAGTAAAGAAGCTTAACAGGATCCTATCAGACCGTAAGATAGAGAGAACCGAGAGAAACAAAGTTCCGGTCATAGCCTGCGGCCCAGAGATCGTATGGGCAGTCGGTATAAGAATCGGAGAGAATTACAAGGTTACAGATAACACATCACGGATTATCTGTCTTGAGTACAAGGAGGAAAAGAACAGATGAAGGAGCAGATCAGCGTATTGATAAGCAAGGACGAGGTAGAGGAAAGAATAGCCCAGATGGCTGAAGAGATAGATAAGGCTTACGCAGGTAAGACAGTACATCTTGTGGGTATCCTTAAGGGAAGCGTATTCTTTCTTTGCGAGCTCGCCAAAAGAATCACAATACCTGTAACAATGGATTTCATGTCAGTGAGCAGCTATGGTGATAAGACGGTTTCATCAGGCGTTGTCAAGCTGTCCAAGGATCTGGATGAGAATATAGAAGGAAGAGATGTTATCATTGTTGAGGATATCCTCGATTCAGGAAGAACACTTTCATATCTTGTTGAAGCTCTTTCGGCAAGAAAGCCAGAAAGTCTTAAGATAATAACATTGCTTGACAAGCCTGAGAGGAGAGTTATCCCTGTAGATCTTTACATGACAGGTTTTCAGGTCCCTGACAGATTTGTAGTGGGATATGGTCTTGACTGTGCACAGAAGTACAGAAACCTTCCGTATATAGGTGTGATAGAGGGTTAAAATCCAATATTATAAACAAAAATACTGAGAAATAAGGAGCAGCAAATGGATAAAAGACGTGCAAGAAATTTTGCGGTCATCTACGCAATTATATTTATTGTGGGTGTATTGCTCATATACAGATGGATGCAGGATGGCAGCAATCTTACAACCAGCTATAGCTACGTTGATCTTCAGACAGATCTGAGTGAGAACAACGTAATGTCGCTGGATATTTATCAGAACAGTGAGATACCTACAGGTTCCGTAAGTGTTGTGTTCAAGAACGGAACAGGGGTTGAATTTTATGTGGCAGATGTGAATAAGGTCATAGATATCTATAATGACTATGTAACAGCCACAGACTCGGCAAATAAAACAGCCTCAGAGGATGAGAAGGTTGCCATTGCCAAGTACAACCTTCATGATGTTGAAAGACAGAGTATGATAGGTACCTGGCTGCCATACCTGATTGTAATGGTGATCGTCATTATCATAATGACAATGCTTGTAAGCAGGGTACAGGGAGCCGGTTCGGGCGGACAGATGATGAACTTCGGTAAGAGCCGCGCAAGAAAAGATGAGAATACAGGCAAGAACAGGGTGACCTTCAAGGATGTTGCAGGTCTTGACGAGGAGAAGGAGGATCTTGAGGAGATAGTTGAGTTCCTTAAAAACCCGGGTAAATTCATCAAGGTAGGTGCAAGAATTCCTAAAGGAGTACTTCTTGAGGGTCCTCCGGGAACAGGTAAGACTCTTATGGCGAAAGCCGTTGCCGGTGAAGCAGGAGTTCCGTTCTTCAGTATTTCAGGTTCGGATTTCGTTGAGATGTTCGTGGGTGTAGGTGCTTCGCGAGTAAGAGACCTTTTTGAGGATGCCAAGAAGAACGCCCCTTGTATAGTTTTCATTGATGAGATTGATGCTGTTGCAAGACAGAGAGGTACAGGTCTCGGTGGCGGACACGATGAGAGAGAGCAGACTCTTAACCAGCTCCTTGTGGAGATGGATGGTTTCGGTGTGAATGAAGGAATAATAGTCCTTGCCGCAACTAACCGTGTAGATATACTTGATAATGCTATCCTTCGTCCGGGACGTTTCGACAGAAAGATACCTGTCAACAGACCTGATGTAAAGGGAAGAGAAGAGATACTTAAGGTCCACACAAGAAACAAGCCGCTGGCTGAGGATGTGGATCTTCATGAGATAGCAAGAACCACCGCAGGATTTGCAGGGGCAGATCTTGAGAATCTTATGAACGAAGCAGCCATCAGTGCAGCTAAGTCAGATAGAGCTTTCATAGTAAAGGAAGATGTTGATAAGTCATTCATTAAGGTAGGAATAGGTGGCGAGAAGAAGAGCCGTCTTGTTCCGGAAAGTGAAAGAAGGATCACGGCATACCACGAGTCAGGACATGCAATACTGTTCCACCTGCTTCCACATGTGGGACCTGTATATACAGTTTCCATCATACCTACAGGTACAGGTGCAGGCGGATACACAATGCCGCTTCCTGAGAATGACAATGTATTCATGACAAAGGGTAAGATGATTGATGATATTAAAGTAAGTCTCGGAGGACGTATTGCAGAGGAGCTTATCCTTGACGATATCACCACAGGTGCTTCCCAGGATATCAAGCAGGCAAGCCAGTATGCCAGAGCAATGGTGATGAAGTATGGTATGTCAGACAAGCTTGGTCTTATCAACTATGAGACCCAGGATAGCGAGGAAGTGTTCCTTGGAAGAGATCTTGGTCATGCCAAGTCTTACAGTGAGAAGACAGCAGGTGTGATAGATAAGGAAGTTAAGCGTATTGTTGATGAGTGCTACGAGGAAGCAAGGGCCATGATCATGGCACATATGGATGTGCTCCATAAGTGTGCAGAGCTTCTTCTTGAGAAGGAAAGAATAAACAGGGCTGAGTTCGAGGCATTGTTTGATGAAGAAGCCGGCAGCGATACGAATGATGACCAGAATAAGTCTGATATCGTATACGGCAACGTGTCACAGGCAGATGAAAATGAAGGAGAAGCTATGGCTGAGGCGGAAGCAACAGATCCATCGGAGATCAATCCTGATGACCTTCCACTGTAGTATGGATATTTTTTACTAAATGGATATATCAAAATATAAAAAATAAACAAAAAAGGCTTTTCGGAGCCTTTTTTGTATTTTACTGTTAGTTATTTTACACAAAAGAATTGTGAAAAAAAATAAATGTTTGGGCACACTTTTTAACGCTCTTGATTATAATAATACTTGTAACCCCCCCAATACTTTATATAGTTTTTTGGCTACACCCCATAACCAAAATACCTTCTCCAAAAGGAATCGGCAGAACGACGGCTGATTCCTTTTTTATTTCTTGTAACGATGTCCTTGGCATCGATACGTTGTTATTACTTTTTTGTGTTGTTTATTCATCAGAAAAGTATTAAAATGGATTGTATATGAGCTATAAAAGCATGAGGAGAGGAATGTGGAAGATGTCGTATAGTAAAACAGCAGCAGAAAGATTATTTTCTTATGTGACGGGGACGAAGCCGGTGCTCAATGTGGGTGGATTGTTCTCTGACGGAACAGAATACTATGTAAGCCCTCAGACACCCAAGGCGGGAGAACAGGTGAAGATAAGATTTCGAGCTTCAGCAGATAATGTTGACCGGGTGTACCTTGTGTGCAACGGTGAGAAGATACCTATGGACGTTGAAGACGGAAACAAGCTTTTCGACTTCTATGCTGCTACCATCACTGCCGGAGAGAACATGATAAATTATTATTTTGAGATCCACTCAGGCAGAGTCACCTGCTTCTATAACAAGTATGGTGTGGAAAAGGAAAATAACAACGACTTTAACTTTGAGATATATCCGGGCTTCTCAGTGCCTAAGTGGGCAGAGGGAGCCGTGTTCTACCAGATATTCGTAGACAGGTTCTGTAACGGAGATCCGGACAATGATGTACTTGATAATGAATATTTCTATATCAATTCGGGAACAAAACAAGTAAAGGACTGGTTCAAATACCCTGAGAATATGGATGTAGGCTGTTTCTACGGCGGAGACCTCCAGGGAGTAATGAACAAACTGGATTATCTTCAGGACCTGGGCATAGACGTAATCTATCTTAACCCGGTATTTGTATCACCATCTAATCATAAGTATGATATACAGGATTATGATTATATAGATCCACATTTCGGTAAGATCGTCGTTGATGAGGGAAGCGTGCTTCCTGACGGATGTCGAGAGAACAAGCAATCTGCAAGATATATAAACAGAGTGACAAATAAAGCTAACCTTGAGGCGTCAAATCAATTCTTCATAGAGCTTGTGGAGGAAATCCATAAGAGAGGAATGAAGGTTATTCTCGATGGAGTATTTAACCATTGCGGTTCCTTCAATAAATGGCTGGATAGGGAGCGTATATACGAGGGAGAAGAGGGCTACGAAAATGGTGCGTATATCTCAGCAGACAGCCCATATCGTTCGTTCTTCAAATTCCATAATGAATATGAGTGGCCTTATAACGGAAGCTACGACGGATGGTGGGGACATGATACCCTGCCGAAGCTCAATTATGAGGAGTCAGATAAGCTTACAGAATATATAATGAACATTGCGAAGAAGTGGGTATCCCCTCCATATAATGTGGACGGCTGGAGACTCGACGTGGCAGCAGATCTGGGACATTCCGCAGAGTATAACCACAGATTCTGGAGGGAGTTCAGGAAGGCTGTAAAAGAGGCAAATCCTGAGGCTATTATCCTGGCAGAGCATTACGGTGATCCTAAGCAGTGGCTCCGAGGTGACCAGTGGGATACGGTAATGAACTATGACGCATTCATGGAGCCTATAACCTGGTTTTTGTGCGGTGTAGAGAAGCACAGTGACGAGTTCCGTGGAGATCTATTAGGTAATCCTGATGCCTTTATCGGTGCCATGAACTATCATATGTCAAGATTTCAGAGACCATCCCTGGGAGTTGCCATGAATGAACTTTCAAACCATGATCATTCAAGATTCCTTACCAGAACCAACAGAAAGGTAGGAAGAACACATACCCTTGGCCCTGACGCAGCAAATTATGATATAGATAAGGGCATATTCAGACAGGCAGTAGTATTCCAGATGACGTGGCCGGGAGCACCTACAGTGTATTACGGAGATGAGGCAGGCTTATGTGGCTGGACTGATCCTGATAACAGAAGAACCTATCCGTGGGGCAGAGAAGATGTGGATCTCATACGCTTCCACAAGGATATGATAAAGATACATAAGACCTATGAAGCACTGATGAAGGGCTCGGTACTGTTTCTTCACGGAGCACATAAGATAATATGTTATGGAAGATTTACAGATAATAAGCAGGTTATCGTCATACTTAATACCAACTATGAAGATGTGGATCTGAGGCTTCACGTAAGAAGAGTGGGAGTATTCAATCATTCCATAATGACAAGAGTAATGCTGACAAATGAGCAGGGCTACACCCTTGAGACCGTTGACTACATGGTGGAGCATAACCTTCTTACCATTAAGGCTCCGAAGATGTCCGCCATGGTGCTTGTAAGAAAGTAGAGTATAGATAATGTTAAAGAATATTTTAGTGTTGGCGGGTTTCGTATTCGCCGTAGCAGGGATAACCTTCTGGATATCCTTTAAGAAGCTGGTGAAACGTCACGGAGACAAAACTCTGGCAGACATACGACCTGAGCTTATGAAAAAATTCAAGTGCGCCATGATATGTCTTGTGGCAGCCCTTGTACTGTTTATAATCGGATACGTTATGGGCAGATAAGTCATACTTTTGGAAATTCATCAGTGGTTTCCTTGGACAGGAAATCAAATATGGAATGTGTAACTATATAGTAGTATGCATTTACACACTGGTCTATGGTAGCATTTGCCGGACTTGCAAGGAAGTTCTTGATGGAGATGGTAAGTCCCATGGCATAGTATCTGCATATGCTTGATGGAGTGATCAGAGGATTATCCGGCAGGCTGTGGGAGTCGAAGGCGTTCACATATACATCAAAAAGGGCACTTAGCTGGTCCATGACTATGGTCTGGAAGTTGTTCTGACCCTCGGTGTCAAAGAGCTTACGATACATGCTGCGCTCATTTGCAACATGGGTAAATAAAAGCTTGATGGCCTCGATTACCATTCCGTGGGACAGCAGTACCTTTAATTCCTTGGTTATATCATTGTAAAACATGTAATCCACAAGTTCATATTTATCTCTGAAATAAGAGTAGAACACAGGTCGGAGTATTCCGGCCTTTTCTGATATAAGGGTGACGGTTATCTTTTCAAAAGGATATTCCGTCATTAATTCTTTAAAGCTTTCTATAAGTATAAGATCGAGATTTTCTCTTTTTTCTTCTCTCTTCATAAAAATTCCCTCCGACAAACAATACCTTCGTCAGCACCGTTTTAATATGCATCTGCGATGCATGGGTGCTTCCTCTTATTTAGCTATGTGTTTCTTAATAAACTACTATCTATATATAAACATTCAGCATTACAATTATTTAAAAATGTAATTTATAAAATACATATTAACATGAATGTAATCACTTTTCAACATTAATAAAAAAATGTATAGAGATAAAATAGACACCGTGTAGTATAATCCATAACTGAAATAGAAATGGAGTATATATTTTAAAAGGAGATGAACAAAATGCTTAAGTTTGGTGAAGTGATTTCTAAGCACAAAACGCTTATACTGATCATTGCGGTAATCCTGCTTATTCCTAGTGCGTATGGTTATATCAAGACCAGAGTAAACTACGACATTCTCTCATATCTTCCTAAAGATATTGAAACAATGGAAGGCCAGGATATCTTAGTTGATGAATTCGGAACGGGCGCATTTTCAATGTTTGTTGTTGAAGGAATGCCTGATAAGGATGTGGCAGCACTTAAAGAGAAGATCGAAGCTGTTGACCATGTGGAGAAGGTTATCTGGTATGACAGTATCGCCGATCTGTCAGTACCTAAGGAGATACTTCCCGAGAAGTTATACAATGCATTCAACAATGACGACAAGGATGCCACTATGATGGCTATCATATTCGACCAGACCACATCGGCAGACTCAACAATGGATGCCATTAACGAAATAAGAAGTATATGTAATAAACAGTGCTTCTTAAGTGGTATGTCAGCAATAGTTACAGATACAAAGGCACTTTCAGAAAAAGAGACTCCTATATATGTATGTATAGCAGTAATCCTTTCCTGTATAGTTCTTGGACTTACAATGGATTCCTTCATGGTTCCGGTATTCTTCCTGTTAAGTATAGGAATGGCTATCGTGTATAACCTGGGAAGCAATATTTTCTTAGGAGAGATATCCTACATAACAAAGGCGCTGTCAGCGGTTCTGCAGCTTGGCGTTACCATGGACTACTCAATATTCCTGTGGCACAGCTACAAGGATAAACAGAATACCTATTCAGATAATAACGAGGCAATGAGTCATGCCATAGCAGAGACCATAAGCTCAGTTGTGGGAAGCTCAATAACAACTGTTGCCGGTTTCGTGGCACTTTGCTTCATGAGCTTTAAGTTAGGTCTTGACCTTGGTATCGTAATGGCAAAGGGTGTTGTATTCGGTGTTATTGCCTGTGTAACAATACTTCCTGCCATGATACTTGTATTCGACAAGGCATTAAAGAAGACAACCCACAAGGTTCTCCTTCCTAAGTTTAATGGACTGGGAGCTTTCGTGGCAAAGCATTACTGGGTATTCATAATACTCTTTGTAATAATACTTGTCCCTGCAATATACGGATACAATCACACAAAGGTTTATTACAATCTTGATTCATCACTTCCGGATACCCTTGATTCAGTCAAGGCCAATAATGTTCTTCAGGAAGATTTTGAAATGAACTCAACCCACATGCTTCTTATAAGTAATGACATGGAGGATAAGGATGTAAGACTTATGCTTCAGGATATAGAGAAGGTAGATGGTGTAAAGTGGTGCCTGGGTATTGATTCGGTACTGGGAGCAGGAATACCTGCAAAGTTCATTCCTGATTCACTGGTAAGCTCATTAAAGAGCGATGACTGGCAGCTTGTACTGGTAGGCTCAGAGTACAAGGTTGCTACAGATGAGGTAAATAACCAGTGTACAGAGATCAAGAACATACTTAACAAATACGATACAGACAACATGCTGGTTGGTGAAGCCCCATGTACAAAGGATCTTATAGAGATAACAGATAAGGACTTCGCAAGAGTAAGCTCAGTTTCAATCGGTGCAATATTTATCATTATATTATGTGTATTTGGTTCAATCTCCCTGCCGGTTGTACTGGTTGCAGTAATCGAGTTCGCTATCTTCATCAACATGGGTATCCCATGTTACACAGGAACGGAGCTTCCTTTCATAGCCTCCATCGTAATAGGTACTATCCAGCTTGGTGCAACAGTTGACTATGCGATCCTTATGACAAATAAATATAAGCGTGGACGTCTCGCAGGACTTACAAAGTTCGAGGCTGTTTCAGAGGCCTGTCAGGGTTCGGCACAGTCTATCATAGTAAGTGCGTTGAGCTTCTTCGCAGCTACATTCGGTGTAGGTATGTATTCAGATATAGATATGATAAGTTCCCTCTGCGTACTCATGTCAAGAGGTGCACTTATAAGTATGTGTGCAGTTATATTTGTTCTGCCGGCAATGTTCATGCTGTTTGACAAGATCTTAATGTTCAAGCACAGAAAAGAACTGGCAAATTATTGATAAATATTTAGAAACAGTTGACGAAGCTTTATTAAAAGACAGATGACACAGAAGTTGTATAAAGTGTAGAAAGGATGTAATCGATATGGTTAAGTGGAAAAAGTATTTATGTATTATGATGTCTGCTGCAATGATGACAACAATGGCTGCAGGATGTGGAGATAAGAAGGACAGTACAACAGAAGCAAGTACAGAATCCAAGGTAAGTGTAGAGGAAAACACAGAAAATGCCGCAGCACTTCAGGAAGAGATAGAGAAGCAGGTGGCAGAAGGTGACAACTCAGACGCCGATAAGGAAGAGACAGTATATGTAATGGCAGACGCCGAAGGAAATGTAGATAACGTAGTCGTAAGCAACTGGCTCAAGAACAATGAAGGAACAGCAACTATCAACGATAAGACAAATCTTACCGATATCCAGAACGTAAAGACAAATGACACCTACGTTGAAAATGAAGACGGAACCATCACCTGGCAGGCAAACGGCAAGGACGTTTACTATCAGGGAACTTCAAATGATAAGCTTCCTGTTGATGTAAAGGTAAGCTACAAGCTTGACGGCAAGGATATCTCACCGGCAGAGTTAGCAGGTAAGAGCGGTAAGGTAACCATCAGATTTGACTATACAAACAACACAAAGAAGGCTATGGATGTAAACGGAACTTCCAAGGAAGTAGTAACACCATTCGTAATGCTTTCAGGTGCTATTCTTGACGCCGACAAGTTCTCAAATGTACAGGTTGAGAACGGTAAAGTTATCTCAGAGGGATCAAGAAATATTGTTGTAGGATATGCAGTCCCTGGACTTAAGGATTGCCTTGACTCAGGAATTGACGATACAAAGATTAAGGATGTATTGGATGATATCGACGTCCCTGAGTATGTAGAGATAACAGCAGATGTTACAGAGTTCGAGCTTGACATGACAATGACAGTTGCAGCATCGGATGTACTTTCAGAGGCAGTAAATCTTGACTCAGACAGCATTGACCTTTCAGATGTCACAGACAAGATAGATACACTTACATCATCAGCAGATCAGCTTACAGACGGAACAGGCGATCTCCTTGACGGACTCCAGACACTTAAGGAAGGAACATACTCATTAAGAGATGGTGCCAAGTCAGTTAAGGATGGTACATCTTCCCTTAAGACATATACATCACAGCTTGCAAATGGTACATCACAGATGTCAGCAGGCATCACACAGCTTACAGACGCCATCGGTCAGGTACAGAGTGGTGCAGGTGCATTAAATGATGGTGCAGCAACACTGGCAAGCGGAGCTAAGGATCTTAATGCCGGAGTTGATAAGTTATACGATGGCGAGGGTATTTTAAAGGCAGGTGTATCACAGCTTGTAGCAGGCTATGAAGGCAAGGACGGAGCCCTTGCAGGAACAGATGCCCTTACAGCCGGTGCATCACAGCTCATAACAGGTGAGAATAGCTTAAAGACAGGTCTTAATACAGTAATCTCTGGCTTCGAAGATGCTAACAAAGGAGCTATAGCAGGTTCAAAGAAGGTTGCAGCCGGAGCAGAATCACTTAAGGCGGGAATTAATGAACTCTTAGGTTCAGTAACCGGACTTTCAGGTAAGCTCAGAACCAAGGCAGCAGGAATATATGGTCAGGCAGGTGCGTCCAGTGCAGCTGAAGTTCAGGCTATGATGTCAAGCCTTGAGGCAGATGGAGTTATAGATGCAGACGAGCTTGGCACATACAAAGCACTGAGCAATGCTTACTACAGTGGCACAGCCCTTGAGTCAGCAGCCAGTGAGATCGATAACGAGTTGGCCGGAGCTGCAGAGGATGTTGAGGCCCTTAAGAAGGGAGCAGATGATCTTGCAACTGGAGCAAATAATCTGACTGCCGGTCTTACAAAGTTAGACGATGGAGTTAAGCAGGCATCAGATGGTGTTGATGCACTTGTATCAGGAACTACAACTCTTAAGAATGGAACTACAAGCCTTAAGAACGGTCTGGTACAGCTTGACAATGGTACTAAGAGCCTTCAGAGTGGTATAGATGATGTAATAACAGGTACTTCAAGCCTTAAGGATGGTGCTTCAAAGGTATCAGCCGGCGCAAGTACACTTTCAAATAAATTAGATGTTCTCTACAGCGGAAGTAATAAGCTTGCAGCAGGCGGTAAGGATCTTCTTACAGCAGCAGGAACACTTAACAGCGGTGCGGCAGCTATCTATAACGGTGTTGTTACTCTTGATAATGGTGTCGGAACACTTTATTCCGGAACAGGCGATCTTACAGATGGTGCTGATCAGGTGGTAGACGGTGCAACTACCTTAAATGAAGGTATGGCTAAGTTCAATGAGGAAGGTATCAAGAAGATCGCTGAGATGTTCAGCGGAGATTACTCAAAGGAGCTTGACTTTATCGAGGCACTCTTTGATCAGGGAACAAGCTACACAAACTACTCAGGAATACTTGATGGAACTTCAGGAAAGGTAAAATTCATCTTTGAGACAGGTGCAGTAGAGATGGATAAGTAAATTTCTCTGCTATAAATACTGGGTAAAGCAATATATAAAAAGATGAAATATATGTTGTTGACTTATGTAATGGTATGAGTTATATTAATTCTCGTGAAGGATATCCATTATAGTAAATTTGGATAGGATATTTAGGCTCATGGGCATGCGACACCCCCAATGAGTAATATACTTACTTTAATTTCAGGAGGAATTTAATTATGTTCGATAAGGTAAAGGCTATTTTCGAAGAGCAGTTAGGAGTATCACAGGATGAGATGAACCTTGATACAAACTTCAAGGATGATTTAGGAGTGGATTCATTAGATTTATATGAGATCGTTATGAAGATGGAAGAGGAATTTGATGTTGAGATTCCTGCAGAAGAGCTTGATAATGTTGCTACATTTGAGGATGTTCTTAACTACTTAAAGAGCAAGGGTGTAGAGGAATAATCATTAGCTTGAGGATATGGTATATATACACAGGTTTGTGTTATTCACATATGGATCATAACCCATGACCGGAGCATATGGCTCCGGTTGTGGTGTCCATATTGACATTATTACGTAACGGTACAAAATATATAAAAGATTGGCAGCAGACGTGGAAGTCATAAGGTGTGCCGCGATGGTGGTGCACAATGTGATGGAGGATGGCTGCTTTTTTTATTTTAAAGGATGGTGTAAGAAAAATGGGTAAGACAGCAGTTATTTTCCCCGGACAGGGAGCTCAGTATGTGGGCATGGCAAAGGATTTTTATGACAGTTTTGAAGACAGTAAGGCGGTATTTGACGAGGCAGCAGGTGTCCTTGATGTGGATCTCTTAAAGCTCTGCTTCGAGGAGAACGACGATATCAATAAGACAGAGTTCACACAGCCTGCCATGGTGGCAGCAGAGGTTGCCATATATGAGCATTTAAAGAATATGGGACTTGAGGCCGATGTATTCGCAGGTCTTTCACTTGGAGAGTATGCAGCACTCTATGCCTGTGGCGCAATGAGACTTACAGACGCTATCAAGACTGTAAGACAGAGAGGTATCCTTATGCAGAATACTGTACCTCTCGGACAGGGGGCAATGGCAGCGGTTATAGCAATGGACGCTGACAAGATAGCACAGATCTGTGAGGAGACACCGGGAAATGTCCAGATTGCAAATTACAACTGCCCGGGACAGATAGTTATCTCAGGTGAGAACGCAGCCATAGACGCAGCAATAGAGGCACTTAAGGAAGCGGGAGCGAAGAGAGTTATCAAGCTTAATGTAAGCGGACCGTTCCATTCAAAAATGCTCGTTCCTGCAGGTGAGGAATTATTCGAGGTCCTTAAGGATGTTGATGTTGCAGACAGTTTCAAGCCATACGCATGTAATGTAGAGGCAAGATACGTAACAGATCCATCAGAGGTTAAGGAATTACTTAAGAAGCAGGTATATTCATCAGTAAGATGGCAGCAGACTATCGAGAACATGATAGCTGACGGCGTTGATACATTTATCGAGGTCGGTCCGGGCAAGACCCTTACAGGTTTCATGAAGAAGATAAACAGAGAGGTTACAAGCTTCAATGTTGCTACAGTGGAGGATCTTCAGAAGGTTGCAGAGATGCTTGGAAGATAATAGTACCTACGAAATGCCGCCTGATGAATATCAGGGGCGAAAAGGATCAAAAGGAGGTAAGGTATGTTAAAGGATAAGGTTGCAGTTGTTACCGGAGCTGCCAGAGGTATAGGCAGAGAGATAGCAAAGACATTCGCAGGATATGGCGCAAAGGTCGTAGTTAATTATAATGGTTCAGAGGAAAGAGCCAACAGCCTGGTTGAGGAGATCAAGGCAGCAGGCGGTGACGCAGTTGCTTTCAAGGCAAATGTATCAGATTTTGCTCAGGCAGAGGCACTTATAAAGTTCGCCACAGAGCAGTACGGAAGAGTTGATATCCTTGTAAATAATGCAGGTATAACAAGAGATAAGCTGGTACTTGGCATGAAGGAAGAGGATTTTGATGATGTTATCAATACAAATCTTAAGGGAACCTTCAACTGCATTAAGCATGTGTACAGAGTGATGATGAAGCAGAAGTATGGCAGGATCATCAATATGTCATCAGTTGTAGGAATTGAGGGAAATGCTGGACAGGTAAACTATGCAGCGTCAAAGGCCGGCGTTGTAGGTCTTACAAAGTCCATAGCCAAGGAGCTTGGAAGCAGAGGAGTAACAGCCAATGCCATCGCTCCTGGATTTATCCAGACAGATATGACAGACGCCCTTTCAGACAAGCAGAAGGAAGCAATGCTTGATCATATTGCAGTTAAGAGACTTGGTGAGGTTTCCGATATTGCAGAAACAGCAGCATTCCTTGCGTCAGATAAGGCAAGCTATATTACAGGCCAGGTCATCAAGGTTGACGGTGGCATGAGCCTGTAAGGGATAAGCAAACTACATAAACGAAAAAAGACGCCCAAACTTAGTGTGTGGATGAGACTGACGAGTATTCACATATAAATATATAGCAAGACACGTTCATTTTTCTATCCGGTTCTACCATTTATTAACCGGCAGTCGCCCAAACTCGCATAAATAAAATAAATTGTATTTATGCTCAAACATGGGCTTGGTGCCGGTAATTAGGTAAAACCGTATAACGAAAAATATCACTACTGTCTTTGCTTATATATTATATGTGAATTTTACTGAGTCTTCATTTTGTACGTATAAGTTTGGGCGTCCTTTTGTGCAATAAGCCTTTGTGCAGAAAATTTTATATGGTGGTCCATAGGAAAAGCGGTGGGGAGGAATTTTCAATAGCCCGATAATTGTGTAATTTGACTAAAAAACATAAAAAATGCAATTTTTGTTGGTAAAAATGACGGATGAATGGTATAATTTGAGACAGTGTACCTGCTGTCCGGAAGGAAGCAGGAAATTTTATTCCGGGGAGAAAGAGCGATGAACAAAAACAACAGACTAAAGACCGTCAGACCGCAGAATGAGAGGGCTGCAAGGGCTTTCAGAAAGAAGCAGAACATGAAGGTGGAGCTTAACAAGAAGTGGCTGCCGGTGGTTTATGTAGTGATGCTTGGCATCTGCATAATATTAAACGTGACAAATGACAGTATTGACCCTGCAAATGTACTTATCAGCGTGTGCATGTTTGGTATAGTGGGAGCTATATTTGTATATGCATATAAGCATCTTAAGCACATAGATCAGATGGGGGAGGATTTCAGGATAGCCATAAGCTACATAAAGGGCGATTATGCCAAGGAGAAGAAGCTCTTATGGGACATGTACAGAACTGAGAGCAGATATGGGATATTCAACGAGGAGCACCTGAGAAATTCCTACGTTGATTACGTTGAGGAAATGAAGAGACTGGAGCAGGATGATGAAGAAAAATACGCCTGTGACATTGAGGATTTCATAAACTATCAGCTTATTGATGACGCTGTGGAGAAGGGGCGTTTAAGCCTTGTGCCGGGAGCCATGACAGGTCTTGGTATCCTTGGAACCTTCATAGGTCTGTCCATCGGACTTCAGGCATTTAACACAGGCTCGGCAGAGGAGATCACCAACAGCATCGGACCGCTGATGGATGGCATCAAGGTTGCTTTTCATACATCCATCTACGGTATGATATTCTCCCTTACATTCAACCTGATATTTAAGACAGTTCTTGAACAGGCATATCACAAGCTGGATGAATTTGTAGATGAATTCAAGCGTTATGTCCGTCCTGACGCCACTTACGACAACGGCAATCTGGCACTGGACATCCAGAAGAAACAGCTTGAGGCAGTGCTGGCATCCCAGAAAGCCATAGAAGAGAAGCTTCTGCCATATCTTAAGGCAATGGGTGAGAACATTGAGGACATAAGGCTGCTTACCAGGGAACAGAATGATATATTCAATGGAAGGATAAACAGACCGAGGGCTATATCACAGTCGGGTAAGTCCGGACAGTAGGAACTTTCATTGATAAAACGCCGGGAAATGGCGGAACGGAGAAGATTATGAGTAAGAAAAAGAGAAGACCGGAAGGGGAGGAGACCAGCTACTGGTTATCCTACTCAGATATGATGGCTGCCCTGCTGCTTATATTTATCCTGATAATATCATTCACACTCATGCAGTCAAAGAGCCAGTATGAAAGTAAGCAGGAAGAGCTTGAACAGCAGAAACAGATAATAAAAGAACAGGAACAACTGTTAAATGAACAGCAGAAGGAGCTGGACAGGATAGCAGGAATAAGAAGTGATCTGGTTGAAGCCCTGAGAGATGAGTTCTCAGACAGCAACCTGAACATTAAGATAGACGAGAAGACCGGAGCTATAACCTTTGACGCCAGCGTACTTTTTGATGTTGATGAGAGCGATCTCAAGACAGAGGGCAAGGACTTTATAAAGGAATTTCTTCCAAGGTACTGCAGCGTCCTGTTAAGCGACGATTACAGAGAATATGTTTCAGAGATCATCATAGAGGGACATACTGATACAGACGGTTCATACCTGTATAACCTTGAGCTTTCCCAGCAGAGAGCGTTTTCCGTTGCCCGGTACTGTCTCACAGAGAGCAACGGTATCATCAGCCAGAGTGAGGTTGAAATGCTCCGAAGTGTCCTCACTGCAAATGGTAAATCCTACAGCAATCCTATCTACAAGGAGGACGGAACTGTAGATCTTGACGCATCGAGACGTGTTGAGATACTCTTCAGACTACAGGATGAGGAAATGATCGACGAAATGATGGATATACTTAAGGACAAGTAATTTAAACTCGGCGATTCCTGCACCCGGCACATAGTAATGAAAACTATTTATTCTTGTTATATATATTACATTGTGGTAGAATTTATTCATCCGGGGGTCGCAGAGGACCTCTACAAATAAATGATACGAGGTACAAAATGAGAAGAGTAGTAGTAACAGGAATGGGAGCAGTAACTCCAATAGGAAACAGCGTAGAAGAATTCTGGGAGAATATAAAGAAGAATACAGTCGGAATAGGTGAGATAACACAGTTTGACGTAAGCGGGTTCAAGTGCAGAATGGGGGCGGAGGTCAAGAACTTCGATCCGGGCAGATACATGGATCCAAAGGCGGCAAGAAGAATGGAGCCTTTCTGTCAGTATGCGGTTGCGGCAACAGGGGAAGCTATTAAGGACGCAGGTATTGATCTTGAGAAGGAAGATCTTACAAGATTTGGAACCTGTATAGGAAACGGCCTTGGTGGAGTGCAGCCTATCGAGAGAGAACACAAGAAGATCCTTGAGGGGAGAACAAAGGTAAGTGTTATGATGGTTCCTACCATGATATCAAACATGGCTGCAGGCAATGTGGCTATAGCTTACGGACTTAAGGGAAAATGTACAGATGTAGTTACAGCTTGTGCCACAGGAACCAATTCCATCGGTGAGGCATACAGATATATTCAGTACGGCGAAGCAGACGTTATGGCAGCCGGAGGAGCAGAGTCACCTATATGTGCTACAAATGTAGCAGGCTTCACATCAATGACAGCATTGTCAAGTGCAACTGATCCTGCAAGGGCTTCAATACCATTTGACAAGGACAGATGTGGATTTGTTATCGGTGAAGGTGCCGGAGTTGTCATCCTTGAGTCCCTTGAACATGCAGAGGCTCGTGGAGCTAAGATTCTTGCTGAGATAGTTGGCTATGGTTCAACCTGTGACGCATTCCACATCACATCCCCTGCAGAGGATGGAGAGGGAGCAGCAAGAGCCATGACCCTTGCCATAAATGAAGCGGGAATTACACCGGCAGACGTTGATTACATTAATGCCCATGGAACAAGCACCCATCACAATGATCTTTATGAAACAAGAGCCATAAAGAAAGCATTTGGAGATGAGGCTTACAATGTTAATATAAACTCCACCAAGTCAATGATCGGACATTTATTCGGCGCGGCAGGTGCTGTTGAGTTTATTACCTGTGTCAAGTCAATAGAAGATTCATACATCCACCCAACAGTAGGTCTCAGGGAGACAGAGGGTGAAATAGACCTTAACTACACAATGGGCGAGGGCGTACATAAGGGTGTGAACTATGCACTGAGCAATTCACTTGGATTTGGAGGACACAACGCAAGTATTCTTGTGAAGAAATTCAGCAGATAGATTACATACGGATTATAAGACTAAAATAAAATGTTATTATAAATTAATAAGATGGAGATGTATCTGCCTGAACAATTTGTGAGAAAAAGGTCTTAAATGTTATAAATGAAATAAAAGGATTGGAGGAGTAAGGTATGTATAATAATAAAAATATGCTTGACTGGCTTGGCTATTTCGCGGACAGAATGTGCGTAAGCCCTGAGAAGATCAAGCTTCTTAATATCTGCAATAAGGATAAGAATGTTGTGCCAACTATTGATACACATAAGAGAGTTCTTATATTTACTGATGACAGTCATGAGGATCTGTTCTATGAGCTTTGGGAGAAGGGCTTCGGTGATTACGAAATGTGGTATGCCGAGGGCTGTGCACCGGGCGGCGAGGTTAAGCATGTGCAGATAAAGCAGGTTCTTAATCAGAAGATAAAAGCATCGACAGTTGTCTATATTGAGAATGAGAAGACAAGGGAGTCCGTAAGATACGGAATGAAGAATGACATGTTCTCGTCGGGAAGTGTAAGATATGTTGGAAATGAAATAAGAGCAGTCATAATGAGTATGCTGGGAGTTGACACCCATGACAAGATCCTTGCCCTTATGGCAGAGAGTATTGTTATTGAGGCGGCTATCACAGCCAGTGAAGGAACAATAATCGCAGTTGAGCCGGATGCAGGATCAAGAAGATCCATGGAAGAGAACGTAGATAAATTCGGTGTCCACAATGTAAAGATAATCCCTGACATGACAGAGGAGTCTTTAAGCAAGGTTCCTGTTCCAAGACTTGCATTTATAGTTGCGAATCACTACCTTGAGTCGGATATGGAGAGACTGTTGAAGCTCAATCCTTCAATGCAGTTTGTAATATACACCCTTGATCTCAGTATCCTTGCGAATTGCAAGCTGATATTCGACAAGCTTGGAATTAAGAATTTTGAAGCTACACAGATCACAGTGTCAAAGACAAATAAGGAACATATCTTCGTGACCCAGCCGTCTCCATGGCTCATAACAGGCTCAAGAGAGGATTGATTGAAGGGCTGTTAAAGCAGATTAGAAGATAGACAAGCAAAATGGCAAAGTGCAGAACCGGTGACCGATAAATAGCTGCCGGTCGAAGAAAACTGGAATACATAAGAAAAAAGAGTATATATAAGAAAGCAACGGCGTGAGTGATCCGTCAGGATAAGCCTTCAGTATGGGCGGTGTCTGATATGGATTTATGCGCCGTTATTTCTTTATAACGGATTATGCCGAGAATAGTGCCGATGCATATTATGTCGTCACTCAACCTGGTGGAGAGGTGATGACCGTTTATTGAGGTGAGATAGCCTGTGCTGTTGCTTTCCTCATAGCGCCTGATCAACTGGGTACCGCTTTTGTCAACGAACATGGCAACATTTCCAATGGAGGGAAAGCCTGTTTCGATGGCAAGGATATCACCGGGACCGTATATAGGGTGAAGCTTTCTGGTACATATACGGACTGCGAAGTCTGCGGTGGGATAATAATCCCAGGGTATTTCTATAACATCGGTGTTATGCATGGAGAAGTCCACATCTGAGCCGGATATCTGAATAGGAGAGACCACAGGGATATACCTCTTTGATGAATGCTCATCTGCAGGCTGCTGTATAAGCTCTGATTGGATGATAGTCTGGATATACCGTTTTCCGTGAGGGTAAAGACGGTTGTAGCCCTTTAACAGTTCCGCTTCATCATCAGATATGCTGGGATTTCCCAGAAACTCGTCAATGCTGCAGCCCAAAGCATTACAGATATTTAATATTGTATATATGCCGGGGTTCTGGGTCTTGCCGCTTCTGATGGATTTAATGGTGTCCTCTGATATGGAGGTAGCATCAGACAACATAGATATGGTGTATTTCTTAGCTGCCATTATGTTTTTAAGGCATTCACCTATATTACGTTCGTTGATCTCATTCATTTGCATGTATTCCATAAAATATCTCCTGTTAAAATACCATCTGTAAAAAGTGCATAATATTATTCTAATACAAAAATTCGGTTAAGTCCATACGAAAAGTGTAGCATAGTACACTTTTTTTGACTCAAAAAAAATCGAAAGTGTAGTCTGGTCACTTAAAAAGTCAGAAACAGGTGCTATAATAAATATAACATCTGTTTAAGAAAACAAGGGGGTTTTCAGAAAATCTCATATTGGGGATGAGATTATTCGGCAGAGGGAATCAGGACCATCGTTTATGATGGTCCTTTTCGCTGTTTTATGAGCATTTAAAAGCCACGGCAAGGGCGGTATTCTTGACTTTTTTTGCAAATTTTCAAAGATATGACATGCCATATTAGGCATTTTTTTATGAAACCTTATTCTTGATATTCTATATGGAAGATATTTTGCACAATTCAAGGGCAGATCTGTGAGAATTTCTGAACATTCTTTATTATTGAAAAGAAATCAAGGTATGATATAATAAAGACTGATATCCGGGTGACAGACGGAAAAATAGTGCATTTTAAAGGAAATGATGGATGCTTTTTCATCGTAATCATGAGAGTGAGTTGACTCTAACATGGTAATGCACTACATACGTTGAGAGAGGAAGAGGAAAAATAATGAAGGCAATATTTTTTGATATTGATGGTGTGCTTAACTCAAACAAGTTCCTTTGTAACAGTAAGGGGGCAAGCATCAATCCACAGAATGTTGAAAACCTCAAGGCTATTGTCAAGGCTACAGATGCGAAGCTTATACTGACCAGTGACAATAGGGCAGCAGCGGTTAAGGAACCGGTGACAGATCCTGAGGTTAAGGAAATGCTTGATAAGTTTGAAGCAGCCGGAATATCCCTGTACGGTGTGATACCTGCAGATACAGACATTGCGGGTAAGTACGAGGATTATGGCAAGAATTACGGTATCCGTGAGTACATCAATATCGAAGGTATTGACAACTTTGTAATACTTGACGATATGGACATGGGCTGGGACAGGATAGGTCTTGAGAATTACTGGATAAATACAGAAAATTCAGTTAAGGGACTGTCAGAGGATGATGTGAAGCGGGCCATAGAAATATTGGGCAGGTAAAGAGATACACGGAAAGGATGTGATGACGTACGGGTGATCTTGCAGAAGAACTGGGAGAAGCACTCAACTGTAACACAATATTTTCAATTCACATTGGCGGTCTTACCATAGACATCACGGAATCTATAGTAGTGACCTGGATCGTAATGGCGATACTGGTTCTGTTGTCGGTGATATTTGTAAGAAACTTAAGGGTTGAGAACCCCGGAAAGGTGCAGCTTGCACTGGAGACTATAATAACCACCTTCAACAAATTATTCGGCGATGTACTGGGCGAGAAGGGAAAGGACTATATACCTTATCTTATAACCGTTATACTTTATATAGGCTTATCTAATATTATGGGTATATTTGGTGTAAAACCGCCTACAAAGGATCTGAACGTAACAGCAACTCTGGCAATCATGAGTATTGTGTTGGTACAGATATCAGCTATTCGTGCAAAGGGTACTAAGGGATGGGCCAAGAGCTTCGCTGAGCCTGTTGCCATAGTGGCGCCGCTTAATGTTATGGAGCTGGCCATCAAGCCGTTGTCATTGTGTATGCGACTTTTTGGTAATGTTCTTGGAGCCTTTGTCGTTATGAAGCTTATAGAGGTAGTTGTACCTGCTGTGGTACCGATCCCTCTGAGCCTGTATTTTGATTTCTTTGACGGATTTTTGCAGGCATTTGTGTTTACATTCCTTACTGCACTTTATATGCAGGAGGCCATTGAGTAAATTTTATGAAAAAATGTTTAGAATCAGCCCTACAGTGTAGGGGAATACATTAAAAAGGAGAAAATAATCATGAGTTCATTAATTGCAATCGGAGCAGCTATAGCAGTATTAACAGGTATCGGAGCAGGTATCGGTATCGGACTTGCAACATCAAAGGCAGTAGAGTCAGTAGCAAGACAGCCTGAGGCAGACGGCAAGATAACAAAGCTTCTTATCATCGGTTGTGCTCTTGCGGAGGCAACAGCCATCTACGGTTTCGTTATCGGTCTTCTTATTATCGTTTTACTTAAGTAATATAACCCTGAGAGAAGGAGGACCTGAAACACAGGTCATACATTAAATTAAGAAAGGCAGGAGAAAGATTAAATGGTATTGGAAAGTACATTAATAAATATACAATTATCATCTATAATCTTTACAATCCTTAATCTGATCATTTTATTTCTTCTGCTGAAGAAGTTTTTGATTGGCCCTATAAACAAGGTTATAGCGGAGCGTGAGAAAATGATAAGCTCAACCATAGCCGGTGCCAATCAGACAAAATCTGATGCAGAAAAGCTTAAAGCCCAGTATGAGGCGTCCCTGGCAAAAACCCAGGCTGAATGCGAGACCATGCGTGAAAATTCCCGTAAGGAAGCCCAGCGTGAGTACACCAAGGTTGTTGATCTTGCAAATGAGAAGGCAACCAAGATGATAAAGGACGCAGAGAATACCATTTCCCTTGAGCAGGAAAAGGCATTGAGCAATATGGAGTCACAGATAGCAGGACTTGCTATGGATGCAGCAGCTAAGATTCTCAGTGACAATACAGATGATAGTAGAAATAAATCATTATATGATGAGTTTTTAGAAAAAGCAGGTGATGCCCATGACTCAGAAAACCATTAATTTTGCCAGAGTTCTGCTGGAGCTTGGAATGGACGGCAGTAAGCTGCAGGAGGTAAGACAGATATTTGCAGATAATCCGTTGCTGGTTGACGCACTTATATGTCCTGTAGTGTCCAAGAAGGAGAAGCTTCAGGTGGTGGACAGGCTGTTTGAAGGAGAGATAAAGAATTTTCTCAAGGTATTATGTGAAAATGATGGTATAGATGAGCTGTTTGAAATACTGGACTGCTATGAGAAGATGAAGCTTGAGGCAGATAATGTTCTGTGTGCAACACTTGTATATGTAACGCCGCCGGATGCAGAACAGAAGAAAAAGATAGAAGATTTTCTATGTAAAAAGTATAACAGAACTTCGGTCAGACTTGATATGGTGAAGGATGAAAGTCTCCTTGGAGGCTTCGTCATAAAGACTATGGATAGGGAGTACGATTGGAGTCTGGCAGGCAGACACAGAATGATGACACAGAAATTAGTGATGAGGTGATAAGATTTGAGTTCAATTAGTTCAGGAGAAATAATTTCAATTCTGAAGAGCGAAATAGAGAACTATGACTTTGACGCCAGAGACAAAGAGGTCGGTACAGTTATCTGGGTAGGTGATGGTATCGTTACAATATATGGTATAGACAATGCCATGTACGGTGAGATAGTAGTATTTGAAAATGGCGTAAAGGGTATGGTTCAGGATATCCGAAAGACAGAGATCGGGTGTATCCTGTTCGGAAGAGAGACAGGTATAAAAGAGGGAACTAAGGTTACCAGAACCGGTAAGAGAGCCGGAATACCTGTAGGTGACAAGTATCTGGGCAGGATTGTTGATGCTCTCGGAGCACCAATAGACGGAAAAGGCAAGATCGAGACAACTGATTACAGACCTATAGAGCAGGAGGCTCCGGGCATCATAGACCGTAAGTCTGTAAGTGAGCCTATGGAGACAGGTATACTGTCAATAGACTCCATGTTCCCTATAGGAAGAGGCCAGAGAGAGCTTATTATCGGTGACAGACAGACCGGTAAGACATCCATAGCAACAGATACTATCATCAACCAGAAGGGTAAGGATGTTATCTGCGTATATGTTGCCATCGGACAGAAGGCTTCAACAGTAGCCAAGATCGTATCCATATTAGAGAAGAATGATGCCATGGATTACACTATAATTGTTGCTTCAACAGCCAGTGATCCGGCACCACTTCAGTACATAGCACCATATTCGGGAACATCTATTGCAGAGCATTTCATGCACAGCGGCAAGGATGTACTTATAGTATATGATGATCTTTCAAAGCACGCAGTAGCGTACAGAACACTGTCACTGTTACTGGGACGTTCACCTGGACGTGAGGCATATCCCGGAGATGTATTCTATCTCCATTCAAGACTGCTTGAGCGTTCCAGCAGATTAAGTGATGAACTGGGAGGCGGTTCAATAACAGCCCTTCCTATCATAGAGACCCAGGCAGGAGATGTATCGGCATACATTCCTACGAATGTAATCTCCATCACCGACGGACAGATATTCCTTGAGAGTGATCTGTTCTTCTCGGGTATGAGACCGGCGGTAAATGTAGGTCTTTCAGTATCACGAGTTGGTGGCGCTGCCCAGACAAAGGCAATGAAGAAGGCAGCAGGAAGTGTCCGTATCGATCTGGCACAGTTCAGGGAGATGGAAGTATTTACCCAGTTCTCATCAGACCTTGATGAGGGCACAAAGGAGCAGCTTGCTTATGGTAAGGGACTTATGGAGCTTCTTAAGCAGCCGTTATGCAATCCTCTTACAATGGCAGAGGAGGTCATCACCCTTGTGGCAGCCACAGGAAAGCTCTTCATACCGGTTCCTGTAGAGAAGGTTAAGCAGACACAGCTTGATATGCTTGAGTACTTCAAGAACGCCAAACCGGAGCTTATAAGAGAGCTTGAAGAGACAAAGAACTTAAGTGATGAGCTTAAGGAGAAGATACTTGAAGCAGCGAAAGAGTTTATGAAGAGGGTGGTTTAATTGGCAAATACCAAAGAGATCCAGAACAGAATAAAGAGCATTAAGGATACCATGAAGATAACCAATGCCATGTACATGATTTCCTCTTCCAAATTAAAAAAAGCCAAGATGGATCTTGAGAATACAGAACCATATTTCTATACTCTTCAGGTTGCGCTTGCAAGAGTACTGAGACATCTGCCTGACATACAGCACCTCTATTTCGACAGCAGGAGCGAGATTCCTGAAAATGAAAAGAGACGTGGCTACATAGTAATAACAGCGGATAAGGGTATGGCAGGTGCATACAATCATAATGTTATCAAGATTGCAGAGGAAGAACTGGCGAAGCATGACCATACCAGACTTTATGTGGTAGGTCAGGTAGGAAGACATTATTTCGCAAGGAAAAATGTACACATTGACAAGCATTTTCAATATACAGCACAAAATCCTAGTATGCACAGAGCCAGGGTAATTGCAGACACCATGCTTGAGGCATATGAGAACGGTAAGCTGGATGAGGTATACATTATATACACTAAGATGGTGAACAGCGTAACTGCAGAAACAGACATGATACAGTTACTTCCGTTTAAGAGAGAAGATTTCTCCTTCTCTACAGGCGGTGTATATAATGAAGATATAAAGATGGAGCCTTCACCGGAGGTGGTACTTGACCGTATAGTACCTAACTATATAACAGGATTTATATACGGCGCACTGGTCGAATCCTTCTGTAGCGAGCAGAACTCCAGAATGATGGCCATGGATACAGCCACCAACAGTGCCAAGGAAATGCTTCAGGATTTGAATATTAAATACAACAGAGCCAGACAGGCAGCCATAACCCAGGAGATAACCGAGGTTGTAGGCGGTGCCAGAGCTCAGCAGAACAGAAAGTAGGAAGGAGGTCTTGAGTCTTGAATAATGGTAAGATAGTTCAGGTAATGGGACCTGTAGTTGACGTAGAGTTTCCGGATAATGACCTGCCTGCTATTAAGGACGCCTTACAGGTAGATAATCACGGAAAAAAAGCAATAATGGAAGTTGCACAGCACATAGGAAACAATACAGTCAGATGTATCATGCTGGCAGCCAGCGAGGGCTTAAGCAGAGATATGGAGGTTGTTGCCACAGGTGCGGGAATAAAGGTTCCTGTAGGTAAGAACACATTGGGACGTTTGTTTAATGTGCTTGGAGATACTATTGATGATGGCAAGGAGATCCCGGAGAGTGAGGAACACTGGGTCATCCATAGAGAGCCACCTACATTTGAAGATCAGAGTCCTGTTATAGAGATACTTGAGACAGGAATTAAGGTTATCGACCTCTTAGCACCATATTCAAAGGGTGGTAAGATCGGTCTGTTCGGAGGTGCCGGTGTAGGTAAGACTGTGCTTATCCAGGAGCTTATCCAGAATATAGCCACAGCACACGGCGGTTACTCAATATTTACAGGTGTTGGAGAACGTTCAAGAGAGGGTAACGATCTGTGGACCGAGATGAAAGCATCAGGTGTTATAGAGAAGACAGCCCTTGTGTTCGGACAGATGAACGAACCGCCTGGAGCAAGAATGAGAGTTGCAGAGACAGGTCTTACAATGGCAGAATATTTCAGAGATGTGGAGCACCAGGATGTACTTCTCTTCATTGACAATATCTTCCGTTTTGTACAGGCAGGTTCAGAGGTTTCATCACTTCTGGGACGTATGCCTTCTGCAGTTGGTTACCAGCCTACCCTTGCAAATGAAATGGGTGAGCTTCAGGAGAGAATCGCTTCAACAAAACAGGGATCAGTTACATCAGTACAGGCAGTATATGTGCCTGCCGATGACCTTACAGATCCTGCGCCGGCAACAACATTTGCACATCTGGACGCAACAACGGTTCTTTCAAGAAAGATCGTAGAACAGGGTATATATCCTGCTGTAGATCCATTGGAGTCTAACTCAAGAATACTTGAGGCAGACATAGTAGGCGAGGAACACTACAATATAGCAAGAAGAGTCCAGGAGATCCTTCAGAAGTACAAGGAATTACAGGATATCATTGCAATCCTTGGTATGGAGGAGCTTTCAGAGGCAGATAAGCTTACAGTTACAAGAGCCAGGAAAGTACAGAGATTCTTGTCACAGCCATTCCATGTGGCTGAGAACTTCACAGGCGTTCCAGGCAAATATGTAAGACTTAAGGATACAATAGCAGGCTTTAAGGCTATCGTTGACGGTGACATGGACGAATATCCGGAATGGGCATTCTTCAATGTTGGAACCATCGATGATGTTATAGAAAAGGCAAAGAAGGGACAATAAAACACAAAAACAGTGTTGAAAACCTTGATTAAGTTTAGTAAGATTGTTTAAGAAGGGAGTACAGATGAACACATTCTATTTAAGAGTAGTATCAAGTGATAAGGTGTTTTTTGAAGATAAGGTAACACGTTTTGTACTGCCCCTTGAAGATGGAGAGATGGGCATTCTGGCGCACCATGAGAATATGGTTATTGCCACCAGCATAGGTGAGATAAGGATCACCACAGCAGATGGCAGGACAGTTACAGGTGTAGTTGGTGAAGGATTTACCCAGATTGTCAACAACAGAGTAGTTATGATCGTCGATTCTGCCGAAAAGCCGGAGGATATAGACAGAGTCCGTGCAAAACAGGCAAAGGAGAGGGCAGAAGAGCGTCTGAGACAAAAGGAGAGTCTTAAGGAATACAAGCAGACAGAGGCCAGCCTTGCCAGAGCTCTTACAAGACTAAAAGTAACGGAGAAGATATAAAGCGGGAAGGTGTATGCATGTTCCGAATACACACGAGGATGAAGAGAAATGGTTAGATTCATAGTAGTAATAATTTCATGTTTTTTCCTGATATTATACTATGTACCTAAAATGTCATATTACGCAAGGCATCCTGAAGACCATGATGAAGAGAAATGCTATCGACTGGCCAGAAAGGTTGTTCAACGTTTTAAGAAACGGGGGCGTATCAGCACCGTATCAACAGGAACGGAGAATCTGCCCCAGGAGGGTGGATACATAATGTATGCCAACCATCAAGGAAAATATGATGCGTTAGGAATAATAGGAGAGCATCAGAAGCCATGTACATTTGTTATGGACGCAAAGCGGTCAAAGCTGTTCATAGCAGACCAGTTCTGTTCATTACTTCGTGCCAAGAGATTGGAGAAGGGTAATATAAGACAGCAGGTAGAGATAATAAATGAGGTCGCCACCGAAATAGAAGCGGGAAGAAGATATATTCTGTTTCCTGAAGGAGGCTATGACCATAATCATAATACTCTTAATGAGTTTATGCCGGGCAGCTTTAAGATAGCCAAAAAGGCAGGCTGCCCTATCGTGCCTGTTGTACTGTATGATTCTTATAAGCCGTTTGAAGGCAGATCATTGAGGTCTGTGGTTACACAACTGGCATTTCTTGAACCGATACCATATGAGGATTATGAATCATTAAGTACAAGCGAGATAAGGGATATGGTGGTAAATATTATCCAACAAAAAATGAATACAATGAGTGGAATGAATAATTGGTAGCATAGCAAAGGTCGGGGGAAATGCTGGAAAAGAATCAAAAAAAAGAAAATCAGGAATTGGATGATAAAAAAGAAAAAAAGTCCAAGGATATTAAGATAAAAGACACAATAAAAACATCGGAAGCAGCAAAAAAGGATAAAAAGAACAAAAGGGGTAAAGATAAGATCTCCCCGGTGAAGCTTCTTACTATACTAAGCATCCTGTTGGTGTTGGTGGTGATTTTTGTTGTGGGAATGTATTTTTCATATGTAAAAAACAGCAAGGCTATAGCAGATAAGGTGGCAAGTGCTTATACATCAGGGGATGTGCAGGAGTTCCTTGATCTGATACCACCGGGACACAAGGATTATTTCAGAGAAAATTATTCATTTTCAGATCTAGAATCAACATATAAGAATTATCTTGATGAATTTGCACATAAGCTGGAACCAGATGTAGGGAAGATTGACAGTATAGAAGCAGCCTACGGAAGTATCGTCACTATGAGCAACATTGATGATATCAGAAAGGAAATGTCCAAGTACGGCATTGACAATCTGAATACTTACAGAATGATAGAGGCTGAGTGGACAGTCACAGGCGATAAGGGTTCTAAGGTGATACCTGTGGAGATATATGTCATGAAGGTGGATGAACAGTGGTATCTGGATCATCTGGATTACTGATACAAAAATATATAGATTGGAGAATATTATATGGGTGAAACAGAAAAAGAGGGCAGAAAGAAAAAATCCATAATCCCAACGGTGGTAATCCTGGTGGTGCTTGTGGCAGTGATAGCTATAGGCGTGTTTGTATGGTTAAATGTGAAGCATGTAGATGCCAATGCCCAGAAGGTGGCAGACAGGTTTATGACAGCTATCGAGGATAAGGATGTCAATGCACTTATAGATGTGTATGACCCTGAGGTTATAAGCTACACAAAGCAGCTTAACGATTACAGTGATGATAACATAAAGGGCTTCTACAAGGAGCTGGTGATAGACACCATCTACAGCAAGTGGAAGTCGGCAGGAAAGATCAAGAGCATTTCACATTCTGTGAGAGGTGTAAGGATGTATGATGATGAGCAGCTTAGAGAGAGCCGGCAGACATTTGAAAAGGAAATGGGATACAGCTTTGATAAATGTGGCGAGGTTCTGATGGATGTAACAGTCACCGGAAGCAAGAAGACATTGAACCAGCAGATGGTTGTGTATATATACAAATATGAAGGCGAGTGGTATTATTACTACTATGAGATACGATAAAATATCATGAGGTATAAAGGAGAGGCAGTATGGACGAGAATAACATGAACAATCTTAACAACGGCGTTGATGAAGAAGATGAGGCTACTACAGTGCTTGTAGCTCCGGGAGTAGGAGCTGCACAGCCGCCTAAGCCGGAAGCAAAGGCAGACGGTAACTGGGGAGCCGCACAGTCTTCACAGAGCAATGGTTATGGCAATAACCAGTTTGGTGGAAATAATCAGTTTGGCGGCCAGCAGGCAAACGGCTACGGACAGAACCAGTTCGGCGGCCAGCAGGTAAACGGCTACGGACAGAACCAGTTCGGCGGCAATAATCAGTTTGGTGGAAATAATCAGTTCGGTGGCCAGCAGGCAAACGGCTACGGACAGAACCAGTATGGCGGAAACAATCAGTTCGGTGGCCAGCAGGCAAACGGCTACGGACAGAACCAGTATGGCGGAAACTATCAGTTCGGTGGCCAGCAGGCAAACGGCTACGGACAGAACCAGTTTGGTGGAAATAATCAGTTCGGCGGACAGCAGGCAAATGGCTACGGACAGAACCAGTTTGGTGGAAATAATCAGTTCGGCGGACAGACACCTTCAGATATCAAGCCGGGCAAGAAGATAAGCAAGAAAATGCTTGCAATAATCGGTGGAGCAGCCGCAGTGGTCATCATTGCACTTATATTGATACTTACTCTTGGTGGTTCAGGCGTAAGGAACATGGATGACATTACAGACAAGATGGTGGCAGCTTATGAAGATGATGACTGGGAAGCCGTATATGATCTGTATTATGATAAGTACCTTGACGCTATGAAGGATGAGTTCGATTACACAGAAAAGGAACTTAAGGACGAGTTTAAGGATGCCTTCGAGGATGATATGGACGATCTTAAAGACGATCTTGGAGACATAAAGAAGATCACAGTTACTGATGTTGATAAGGATACTTATTCGAAGTCAGATGTAAAAGATGCGAATGAATCATTCAAGGATGAATGTGATGTGGATCTTAAGATTGATGAGATGGTAGATGTTCGTATAGAAGTAGAAGTTGAGGGTGAAGACGACGACATGGACGACGGCATAATAAAATATACAGCTGTCAAGGTCGGCAGCAGATGGTATATCGTGGATCACGAAAATCTGTATTAATATTTATGATACATAAGTAATAGAACTGTGGAGCTTTTCTCCACAGTTTTTTTTAAAAATTTTATAAAGCTTATTCTGGTTAGTTGTGGACAATTACAGTATACAATGTTATTCTTAAAGTCAAGGATTACAATAGAGTAGTGAGGTCGGGTCACAGGGTATGGAATACGTTTTTATTGATTTTGAGATGAATCAGATAGATAATGCAGCACAGAATGAATTTAAAATCTGCAAAAATGAGATAATAGAGATAGGTGCAGTGAAGCTGGATGATACATATAAGGAAATTAACTATTTTAAAACATATGTAAGACCGGTGGTGTTACCGCTAAATAGCAGGATAGTAAGGCTTACTGGCATTACCACTGAGATGGTTGAGGATGCACCGGATTTTGACAGTGCCATAGACAGCTTTATTGATTGGTGCGGCGATGCAGATGTTATCTATGCATGGAGCGAGAATGACCTGAGACAGTTCAACAAAGAGAGACGTATAAAGAACTATACCCATGACAGAGTAAATGTGATCGTATCAAGATGGAAGGATTTTCAGAAGGAATTTGCCAAGCTGCTTGGAACCAGAAGAAGATTGGCACTTTCTGATGCAGTATTCTACCTTGGTGAGGACTTCCAGGGGAAGGAGCATGACGCTTTGTGGGATGCCAGGAACACTGCTGAGGTATTCGTTTTGTCCAAGGACAAGGAGAAGTTCGAGAAGGTTATGGCACCTATAATGGAGGTGTATAAGCCTAAGCAGACCATGACCTACTCACTTGGAGATATATTCAAGAATATTAATATTGAGGAATAAAATCACATCCACGTTAAAAGGAAATAGTATGGAATTAAACAAAAACAACATAAAAAAGATCATATTTATAGGCTGTTCTATAGTGCTTTTTATATTTGCATTATTTAATTTTAAGATACTGGCGGCGGCATTTGACAAGCTTATTAGTGTTATGCTTCCGTTTATAATAGGTTTTTGTATTGCCTTTGTTGTAAATGTCCCTATGAAGGCAATAGAAAATCTTATTTTCAGAAATAAGGACAGCAGATTTTATAAGCTTAAGAGACCGGTGAGCATGGTCATAGCATTTGCAGTGATAATATTGATTATAGCGTTTGCTGTTACAATGGTTATACCTGATATTGCCAAGACCATAGATTCCATTGGTGAGAAGTTCCCTGCTTTTATAGATAATGCCAAAAAGTGGGTTGACTCACTGACCAGAAAATTCCCGGCAATGGCTGAGAAGCTGGACTTCAAGAGTATTGACTGGAACACTATAATGGGAAGTGCACTGGACTTTGTAAAGAATGGTGGTACACTTCTTATTACCAAGACTGTGGGAATGGCGTCATCAGTTATAGGTGTATTTGTAAATATATTTGTAGGACTGTTCTTTGCGTTTTATGTGCTTGCACAGAAGGAGACTCTGAAGAAGCAGTGTAAGGGACTTGTGTATGTTATCATGAAGGAAAGCCACGCAGACAGGTTCATCAAGGTGTGTGCCATGGCAGACCAGACCTTCAGTAACTTTATCTCAGGTCAGTGCCTTGAGGCATGTATACTGGGGTTGTTGTTTTTTATAGTCATTACAATATTCGGAATACCATATGCCCTGACTATAAGCATAGTTATTGCCATAACAGCTCTTGTGCCTATAGTTGGTGCATTTATAGGCTGTGTGGTGGGCGGATTCCTGGTACTTGTGGATACACCGTCAAAGCTTATATTGTATATAATCCTCTTCATCTGTGTGCAGCAGATAGAGGGCAACTTCATATATCCTCATGTGGTAGGTGGCTCCGTGGGACTTCCCTCCATATGGGTGCTGGTGTCCGTAATGGTAGGCGGAGATCTCTTCGGTATAGTGGGAATGTTGGTATTTGTCCCATTAAGCTCTGTGGTGTATGCTCTTGCCCAGGAATTTGTCATTGTGAGACTTAAGGAAAAGGGGATACCAAGGGCAAAGTATATCGGAAGTTGTGTGGTCCCTGAACGGTTCCGGCGGGGACGAAGTGCAGATAAGAAGAAAAGTGACAAGAATAAAGAGAAATCCGGAAAATAAGGATATACGGATAAAACCGGGTATAAATAAAACATACCGGAGTAAATAACAAAATTGATAATAAGTCATATAAATACCAAATGACAAAATATAAAGAAAAAAGGTGATTTTAAATGTATAAGGACATAGCAAAGCTGGTATTGTACCGGGATCTTGGGGAGGACAGCATACTCCTTAAGTTATCAAAGATCTTTGAGGATTTCGATCATGGCGATTATGCCAAGGAGGAGCTGGTGAGAAGGATCTACGATCAGATCAAGAGACTGCTGGATCTTGCTACAAGCTATGGTTTTGACACCAATCTCTGGCACAATTATCTGGCATTTGTACTTATCACAAATGAAAATTCCTTCAGCATGACCTGTGAGAAGGTAGGCGCAAACGATGGAACAGTAAATACCTTTGCCAAGAGCGACTTCAAGGTGTTCAAGAATTTATTTGATTATGATTTCAGCACAATTGAGAAGGAGCTGGGCATAGATTGTTTCTCGGTAATTACAAATTATAAGGCTATAGGCAAGAAGGAGCAGATGTACAACAAGAATGTCAGCGACAAGGTACAGAAGATCAGCCGTGCCATTGAGGAAGCCGCAGATGAAGATGATATCTTCAACATCGTAACTGAGTTCTACAAGGCATACGGCGTCGGAATGTTCGGTCTTAACAAGGCATTCAGAATTGCAAGGGATGAGAACAACAAGCTTAAGTTCATTCCTATAAACAACACTGAGGATGTAAGGCTTGATGATCTTATAGGCTATGAGATCCAGAAGCAGAAGATAGTTGACAACACAGAGGCATTTGTAGATGGCAAGAAAGCCAACAATGCATTGCTGTTCGGTGACAGTGGTACAGGAAAGTCCACTACCATCAAGGCTATTGTAAATGAGTACTACGACAGAGGCCTTCGAACCATTGAGATATACAAGCACCAGTTTAAGGATCTGTCAGAGGTTATCTCACTGGTGAAGAACAGGAATTACAAGTTCGTTATATATATGGACGACCTTTCATTTGAGGATTTTGAGATCGAGTACAAGTACCTGAAAGCGGTCATCGAGGGCGGTCTTGAGATAAAGCCTGACAACGTACTTATATATGCCACATCAAACAGACGTCATCTCATTAAGGAGAGCTGGAATGACAGAAGTGATGTTGAGAACAGAAACGGTATGCACACCAGCGATACCATTCAGGAGAAGCTGTCACTGGTGAACAGGTTTGGTGTTACAATAAACTACTCAAGACCTTCACAGAAGGAGTATTTCGACATAGTTGTTAAGCTGGCAAGACGTTCAGGTATAGACATGGACGAGAAGGAGCTTACTGCCGAGGCAAATAAATGGGAGCTTTCCCATGGCGGTATATCCGGAAGAACAGCCCAGCAGTTTATATACTATCTGCTTGGAAAGCAGAAGTAAGCAGGATTAGGTTTTATATGGAAGGAGAATGAAAATGATAGATTTAAGTAGTGCAAAGGGAAAGAAGTTTGCGTCAAGAATAATTGTTGGAGTGCTGGTATTTGCAATGGTTATTACCATCGTAGTTACTGCATTCTAATTTAAAGGTGACAGTTGATGGATATGGATAGATTTGGCGAGGTTCAGATAAAGCGTTCCGTAATGAAGAATATAAGGAACACCAGATTCAGCGGTTGCGGGAAAGCCGGGATAGGTAGAAACTATGCCCGGTTTTTTCAGGATAAAAATTCCCTGGTGGTGTCTGAGGCGGCAGGGGTGAATGACGGTATGGGGCTTGTCCGCACGGGCTTCATAAAGGCATACAACAACGTAAGGATAAGCGGTGCTGTTCCAGTGGCGGTAAGTGATACCATCCTCATGCCGGAAAGGGATGAGCAGACCCTTAAGCATATGATAATGGAACTGTCTGACATGGGAGAGGCATACAGTGTCGATGTGATCTCGGGACACACCCAGATCGTAAGTGCCGTGACTGAGCCGGTGATGACATTTACCATGTATGGGATCTTTGATGGTAAGTCTTTTATGGCCTTGAATGGGAAGACAAACAATGGAAATAAGGTTGCTGCCGGTATGGATATTGTCATGTCGGGAAATGCCGGATGTCTTGGCTCCGTGCAGCTTGCCTATGAACATAGAGCCGGATTATATGAAAGATACAGCAGAAGCTACATAGACAATATATTTAAGCTTGAGGATATGTTTGCACTTAAGACAGAACCGGATATCGCATATGAATGTGGTGCGGTATATGGCTATAATGTAGGCTCCGGTGGAGTATACTGTGCTCTGTGGGACATGGCGGACTCCTTAAATATAGGCATAGATATAAGCCACGACCACATACCAATCGTGCAGGAGACCATAGAGGTATGTGAATTTGCAGGGGTAAATCCATATCTGATAGACGGAACCGGTGCCGCGTTATTCATAACAAATAATGGGCAGATACTTTCCGACAGACTGTATGAAGCAGGCTATGAGGCAGCGGTGATCGGAAAGGTGACAGACGGACATGACCGTACCGTATCCCATGACGGAGAGAGACGATTCCTTACTCCGAGAGGTTAAAGAATTTCAATATTATAAATAACGCAGCCTTGAAACAAGGCTGATGTTCGGGATAGTGTCAAATAGCATATGAAAGAGATGTCGCAGACATCATTACAAGAAATAGCACGACATTACTTTGTGAGCCGTGCCAATAAAGAAAGGACGGACATATGATAAACATTGTATTACATGAACCGGAGATTCCCGGAAATACAGGAAATATCGGAAGAACCTGTGTGGCAACAGGAGTGAAGCTCCACTTGATAGAGCCGCTGGGCTTTCAGATAGATGAGAAGCACCTGAAACGTGCCGGAATGGATTATTGGGATAAGCTTGATGTGACAGTTTACGACGACTTCAATGATTTCCTTGCTAAAAATCCAGGTGCCAGGATATATATGGCAACAACAAAATCTAAGCAGAAGTACACGGATGTGAATTATGAAGAGGACTGCTTCATAATGTTCGGCAAGGAAAGTGCCGGGATACCTGAGGAAATATTACTTGATTACAAGGACACAGCAGTAAGAATACCTATGTACCCTGAGATACGTTCCTTAAACCTGTCAAATTCCGTTGCCATTGTCCTGTACGAGGCATTAAGGCAGCATGATTTCAAAGGACTTGAAACACAGGGACAGCTACATAGGTATGAGTGGTAATTTACATTGATTCATTAATTCTGCTTTATCTTAAATTTGCTGTGATTTTCGGAGCTCTGGGTATCCGCAGTGGATGGTTCCTGGTGCTCCTTTTTTATGTGGACAGGCTTTATCGGCACGACCATATCCTTCTGCTTAGGCAATGAGAAGATAAATTCACTTCCTTCCCCCATCTCAGAGGTAAGGGTAATGTGCTCGCCGTGAGCCTTGATGATCTCCTTTGTTATGGCAAGACCGAGACCTGTACCGGTCTTATCCTTGCCACGGCTTGGATCGGTCTTGTAAAATCTGTCGAAGACCTTCTTTAAAGACTCCTTAGGTATTCCCACACCCTCATCCTTTACACTTGTGTATATCTTATCATTTTTCTCCGTGACCTGAACCGTGATGGAACGTCCCTCCGGGGTGAATTTAATGGCATTGTCCACCAGATTGTATATAACCTGCTGGATCTTTGTTCTGTCAGCATACACCATGGTATTGTCTGTAAGGAAGATACTGTGGAGGTATATGCCCTTATCCTGACATCTGCCTTCAAAGGTGTTAATAGTCGGCGTAATTATGCTCTTGATATCAAAGTTCGATTTATCAAGCTGCAGGTCAAATGAATCGAAATTATTAAGCTCAAGGAGTCCCTGAGTCAGCTTGGTAAGTCTCTGGGATTCGTTTAAAACTATGGTGAGATACTTTTCGTGCTTCTCAAGAGGTATAGTGCCGTCAAGCATTGCCTGGATATATCCCTTTATGGAAGTCAGAGGTGATCTGAAATCGTGGGATATATTAGAGATAAATGATTTCCTGTACTCATTTGAACGACTAAGCTCGTCAGCCATTTCCTCCATATATCTTGCTAACTCGCCAAATTCGTTGTTGGTATTGACATTTACGCGGGCATTGAAATTACCGTTTGCATATTGCTTGGAGGTGGCAATGATCTCGTTCATAGGCTTAAGTACACTGTTGCTTATGATCATAAGGGCAACCAATGCCAGGAAAACCAGAACTACAAATGGCATGTAGGATGAGCTTAAGATGTGGCTGCTTATCTCGTCCACATATGAAATAGGGGAGTGGATGATCAGCATTCCCGAATACACATCGTCAATGTACACCGGAACTCCCACTGAAAGTACAGTGGTGTTAAAGCAGCCTGAGAAATCACCATTAAGAGTGAATTTCTGTCTCAGGTATTTGTTGTCCAGATAGCTTGAGATATCCTGGGAGTTCAGCTTACATTCAAGGGGTCCCTGGGTGGTAAGTATGTGGTTATCCTGATCTATATACCAGATTGATGCACCTATGAAGGCTGCGGCATTGTTCAGCTGGCTGTAGAACTGGGTAGAATCTATACTCCCTGTAACATAAGGTGCCACAGAATGCTCTGCCATGAGTGAACACTCATATTCAAGCCTTGTTGAGGTTTCGGTCATTATCTGTCTTTTTGTGGTATTGATGGTGACAAATATCAGTGCGGAGAAGATAAGTAATACCAGGAAAACAAATCCCACAATGATCTTGTCAAATAATGATTTCTTCATTTACATTCATCACCTTGTAATTATAATTATTTAACTTCGAATTTGTATCCGATTCCCCATACGGTGAAGATGGACCAGTTGTATTTGTCTGTGAGCTTCTCGCGGAGACGCTTTATGTGCACGTCAACGGTACGGGTATCGCCTACATATTCATACTGCCATAATTTGTCCAAGATCTGCTCCCTTGTAAATACCTGATTTGGCCTGCTGGCAAGGAAATACAGCAGTTCCAGCTCCTTCGGCGGCATTTCAAGGTTTCTGCCCTCAAAGGTTACCGTGTAGTTTGAAATATTTACAATAAGGTTGTCGTACTCAACATAGGTTCCCACATGGTCGGCTTGAACTTTCTCAGGTTTAGGAGATGTCTCCTCCAGGGTAGAGCAGCGGCGGAGCAGTGCTCCAACCCTTGCCACCAGTTCATTGGAGTCAAATGGCTTCACGATGTAGTCGTCGGCGCCTATCTTAAGCCCCAGCACTTTGTCAAATACCTCACCCTTGGCAGACAGCATGATTATGGGTACATTTGAATTCTTTCTGATCTCGGTGCATATCTGATAACCGTCCATTCCCGGAAGCATTACATCTAAGAGAATGAGGTTCGGTTTAAATTCGTTAAACAGCTTCAGTGCAGTTTCTCCGTCACCTGCAATATCTGTGTCATAGCACTCCTTATTAAGATAGAGGGAGATAAGCTCTGCTATATTTTCATCATCGTCAACGATGAGTATTCGTTTTCTGTCCATACAAGGCCTCCTTTATTAGTTATATCCGGACACTATCTTCATATACAATATGCCGGTGTCTTTTAAAGCTCTACGATGGTAACACCGGCGTCACCCTCGCCAAATTCTCCAAGCCTGAAGGATTTCACATAGGACTGCTTCTTGAGGAAGTCGTGTATACCCTTTCTCAAGGCTCCGGTTCCCTTGCCGTGTACGATCCTTACGCTGTGGAGATGTGCCATCATGGCGTCATCAAGATATTTGTCAACTACAAATGTAGCTTCTGCTACTGTCATTCCCAGAACATTTATCTCCGGTTTAATGTTAAGTGCCCGGTTCATGCCACGTTTATTATTGATGGTTGCCTTGGTTTGCTTAGGTTTTGGTGTATCTAAAATAACCAGATCCGATACCGGAAGGGAAGCGGACAGGATACCGATCTGTACCTTGAGATTCCCCTTGGAGTCTGCCAGTGCAGTGATCTCACCGGTTGTGTCCATGCTTATTACATGAACTGTATCTCCAATCTTAAAATCAGAAGCAATATGATTTGATTTAAGTGATTTTCGCTTCTGGTTAGACATCTGGCTGTACTCGTCCATCTTGGTACGGAGCTTCTGTCTTTCCTTCTCCATGGTGGAGGCGTCGGCCTTAACAGGGTTATTCACCCATTTATTGTACTTCTTGATGGAAGCGTCAGCCATATCCTTGGCCTCTGCAAGGATGTCTGCGGCCTCGGCTCTGGCGGCTGCCAGTATCTCGGATTTCTTCTCGCTTAATTCGGAATCCTTGGCCATGGCACGCTCCGTCAGTTGTCTGGCTTCCTCTTTGAACCGCTCAATCTCCTCTTTATCCTTATCAATCTGTGCCTTGCTTCGCTCAAGGTCAGCAATAAGTGATTCAAAGTCTACTGTGTCGCTGTCGATATTTTCCCTGGCGTTGTTTATTATGTCCTCGGAAATCCCCAGCTTCTTGGCTATGGCAAATGCATTTGATTTGCCCGGAACACCGATCATAAGTCTGTAGGTTGGCATAAGAGTCGCTACGTCAAATTCGCAGCTTGCATTCTCCACACCCGGAGTTGACATGGCAAATGTCTTAAGCTCGCTGTAGTGGGTTGTTGCCATGCAGCGGACACCCATGCTGTTCAGGTGGCTTAATATGGAAATAGCAAGGGCAGCCCCCTCCACCGGATCCGTTCCACCACCCAGCTCATCGAAGAGGCAGAGACAGTGCTCATTTACATGGTTAAGTATATACACGATATTGCTCATGTGGGATGAGAAGGTTGACAGATTTTGTTCAATGCTCTGCTCATCACCAATATCGGCAAATACATCGTCGAACACCGTAAGCCTTGAGCCGTCAAGGGCAGGTATGTGAAGTCCCGACTGCCCCATTAGCTGGAAGAGTCCCAGAGTCTTTAAGGATACGGTCTTACCGCCGGTATTCGGACCGGTTATGATAAGAAGGTTGTAATCCTCTCCAAGCCTGATATCAACCGGCACAACAGTGTGCCTGTCAAGGAGCGGATGGCGTCCCTGCCTGATATCCACGATACCATCGGTGTTGAAGATTGGCTCGGAGCCCTTATAGGATCTGGCGAATTTCGCCCTGGCAAATATAAAATCCAGCTCCGCCAGTGTGTTAAAGTTGTATTTGATATACTCGATATCCCTTGCCGCCATGGCTGAGAGATTTTCAAGTATCTTTTCTATTTCAAGGATCTCCTGATTGTCCAGCTCCTTAAGCTCATTGTTCATGTTCACTATGGCCATTGGTTCAATGAAGACTGTGGAACCACTGGAGGATTGGTCATGTATCATGCCCGGAAACTTGTTCTTGTATTCGTTCTTGACAGGGATACAGTAACGTCCGTTCCTCATGGTGATAAGGTTATCCTGGAACATGGTTTGGTTGTTCTGGTCCGAGATCATCTTGGACAACTGGTTGTGAAGTCTGTCATTTGTAAGCTTCTTGTTACGCCTTATGTTCTTAAGGGTAGTGGAGGCGTCGTCGGCGATTTCATTTTCAGAGACGATACACCTGTGTATCTCACGGCTTATGTGCTCAAGGGGCACCAGCTCTGCGAATCTTGTGTGAAGACAGTCGGCATTGATCTCCTCGGCATTTCCCTGGCTGGTGGATGATGGATCGGAATCGTCATACTGTCTTGCTGCCAATGTGGTGTCAAGGACGCTTGCTATGTCAAGAAGCTCCTTTGAGCTTAAGCCGCCCTTCATCTCAAGACGCATAAGGGACGCTCCGATGTCTTTCAACCCTGCAAATGACAGGTTGCCCTTTTTGTTGAGACGCATGAGGGCGTCCCTGGTTTCCTGCTGAAGTTCCTCTATCATCACAATGTCTTTTCTCGGCTTTATACGCTGGCACTTCCGCTTCGCCATTGGAGAGGCGGCGTATTCCGTCAGCATTTCAACTATTTTATTGTATTCAATGATCCTCAATGTTCTTAAATTCATAATGCTTCTCTGTTCCTTCTACATATATAATTCATAATACTTTTCTGTTTCTTCTACATATATGCATAATCTACTTAATTATAGCTCAATTCTGCAATTAATAAAAGATTATTTTCAGGTTGTAAGATTAAGTTTCAGGTTGTAAGATTAAGTTACTTCGTATAAAATGGAGAAAGAAAATCAATGTCCAATGAACAGACAGGAAAGGCAGTATCATGAGATATATAGAACAGCTTCAGGATGGTGAAAATGTATCAGAGGTGTACCTCTGCAAGAACAAGATAGTAGGAAAGACAAAGAGTGGAAAGTCATATTATTCACTTCTGCTTCAGGATAAAACAGGCAGCATAGACGCCAAGATATGGGAACTGAACAACGGCATAGGACATTTTGACAGCATGAATTATGTGAGAGTGGACGGACAGATCACAACATTTAACAATGCACTTCAGTTAAATGTCAAGAAGATAAGGATTGCTGACGAGGGCGAGTACGTCCAGGATGACTACATGCCATGCACCAAGAAGGATGTTGACGAGATGTTCGCTGATCTTCTTAAGCTGGTGGATTCCCTTGAGCACTCATATTACAAGACTCTTCTTAAGTCCTTCTTTGTGGATGACAAGGAGACCGCGGCGGAGTTTAAGAGACATTCCGCAGCCAAGACAATACATCACGGATATATCGGCGGACTTCTTGAGCACTCACTGGCAGTTGCCAAGATGTGCGATTACTATACTACATATTACAAGAGACTTAACAGAGATCTGCTCATTACCGCAGCACTTCTCCATGACATAGGCAAGATATATGAGCTTTCAGGCTTCCCTGAGAATGACTACACAGACGCAGGACAGCTTCTGGGACATATCGTCATGGGTACAATGATGATAAGAGACAGGATCAAGGATATCCCTGATTTCCCTGCCAAGGCTGCAAATGAGCTGGAGCACTGCATACTTGCCCACCACGGAGAGCTTGAGTATGGCTCACCGAAGAAGCCGGCACTTTTAGAGGCACTGGCATTGTCATTTGCAGATAATACGGACGCCAAGATCCAGACCTTCATGGAAGCCCTTGACGCCAAGGACGAGAGTGGCTGGCTTGGATACAACAAAATGCTTGAGTCCAATATAAGAAGGACTACGAAGTAGGAAGCGGGAATTTGAAGATGAGTTTCAAGAAAGAAAATAAACCGGTAAAAGAAAATGAACTGGTGAAGAACCGGGACTATGAGATCACCATAGAGGATATGGGAAATGATGGTGAAGGTATAGGTCATATCGATGGAATGACAGTATTCGTTAAGGATACTGTCATTGGCGATGTGGCCTTAATTAAAATTATAAAAGTGAAGAAAAGCATAGCCTACGGAAGGCTGGTGAATCTTATCCGCCCATCGGAATTTCGTGTGGAACCCATGTGCCCGAAGGCAAGGAGCTGCGGTGGCTGTGTCATGCAGCATGTTTCCTATGAGAGACAGAAGCAGTACAAATGGGATAAGGTAAGGAATTGTCTCCAGAGGATAGGCGGAGTGGAGGCTCCGGAGACTATTATGGAGCCGGTATATGGCATGGAGGATCCTTATCATTACAGGAACAAGGCCCAGTTTCCTGTGGGCAGAGATAAGGATAGCAAGGTAGTGATCGGATTTTATGCCGGAAGAACCCACCAGATCATTGATACAGATGATTGTGCCATTGGCGTGCCTGTAAATAAGGAGATCATCAGGACTGTACGAGCATTTGTAGAGAAATATAACGTGTCAACCTACGACGAGGTAACAGGCAAGGGACTTGTGAGACACATCCTTACAAGGGTAGGCTTCACCACCGGAGAGATAATGGTGTGCCTTATAATAAATGGAAATAAAAATGACATCCCCCATGTTGATGAGCTGGTAGAGAGACTGACAGGAATTGAGGGAATGACATCCATATGCATAAATATAAATCGTGAGAAGACCAACCGCATACTTGGGGACAAGTGCGTGACCCTGTGGGGGCAGTCATATATCACAGATTATATAGGAAATGTTAAGTATCATATCTCGCCGTTGTCCTTCTATCAGGTAAATCCTGTCCAGACAAAGGTACTCTATGACAAGGCTCTTGAATATGCAGACCTGTCCGGAGATGAGATCGTCTGGGACATGTATTGCGGAATCGGCACTATTTCACTGTTCCTGGCACAGAAGGCAAGAAAGGTGTACGGCGTTGAGATAGTACCTCAGGCCATTGAGGACGCCAAGAATAATGCAAAACTGAATGGTTTTAATAATGTGGAATTTTATGTCGGCAAGGCAGAAGAAGTGGTTCCGAAAATGTACAGGCAGGGCGGAGACGCTGCAAAGGCGGATGTGGTAGTTGTGGACCCACCAAGAAAGGGCTGCGATGCTGTATTATTGGACACTTTGGTCGCCATGGCACCAAAGCGGATCGTGTATGTAAGCTGTGACCCTGCCACCCTTGCAAGGGACGTAAAGTACCTGAGAGAAAACGGGTATGATTTGAAAAAAGTGGCGGCGGTCGATCAGTTCTGCCATTCCAGCCATGTGGAGACGGTAGTACTGCTTTCCCACAAAAAGCCAGACGGACATATCAACGTAAAAGTTGAGTTTGGCGAGGGTGAGGGAAAAGTTCCGCTTGATAATATCGCTAAAAGAGCCGAAGAATATAAGCCCAAAGAACGAGTGACCTACAAAATGATAAAGGAGTACATAGAAGCTAAATACGGTTTCAAGGTACATACCGCATATATCGCAGAGGTAAAGAGAGATTTAGGCTTGCCAATGTACGATGCTCCTAATGCGGTAGAGGAATTGAAACAGCCGAGGAAGCATCCGACAGCAGAGAAAGTGGAAGCCATAAAGGATGCGTTGAAGCATTTTGAAGTGATTTAATGAGGATAGGCGTATCATTAGAAATAGTGGTACGCTTATTTTTGTCCCTTTTTGCAGATTTGTCCTTTCCCCTGCTTTCCAATATAATGAAGCTAAAGAAGTGGAGGTGTGCTTATGAGAGAGAAATTTAATCATCTGTATTTGGATAGCCACGAAAGAAAACTTTTAATACATAGCCTTGTAGAGTTAAAAAATCAGCTCATTCAGCAAGGCAGATATACGGATTGTGTTGATGAGCTTGTTTTTAAGGTCATAAATGCACCGACCAAGAGAATGAAAATTGAATATGTCTAGGGCAAATTTCAAAGCCGCTTATTCTTATTGATTTTAAGAGTAGGCGGCTTTTTTGCGTTCTCTGGTACTGTTTACATAGCCACCTTGACAAAGTGGCTAAATCTATGTGAAAGGAGGACGCATCTATGTCAAATTGCAAAGTGATTGCTCTGACTAACCAGAAAGGCGGTGTCGGAAAAACAACCACAGCGGTCAATCTGGGCGTAAGTCTGGTGCAACAGGGTAAAAAAGTCCTGCTGATTGATGCCGATGCACAGGCAAATCTCACGATGGCTCTGGGTTATAACAGACCAGACGATATTCCCATAACGCTCTCTACTGTGATGCAGAACATCATAGACGATAAAACGCTTGATGTTTCACAGGGTATTATCCACCACAGAGAGGGCGTTGACCTGCTTCCGTCAAACATTGAGCTGTCTGGCTTTGAGGTAAGGCTAATCAATGCAATGAGCCGTGAGCGTGTGCTGAAAACCTATGTCAATGAGGTTAAAAAGAATTACGATTATGTGCTTATTGATTGTATGCCGAGCTTAGGTATGATAACCATCAATGCTCTGGCGGCGGCTGACAGCGTGATTATCCCTACACAGCCCCACTATCTCTCGGCTAAAGGTCTGGAGCTTTTACTTCGCTCCGTATCAATGGTCAAGCGGCAAATCAACCCCAAGCTGCGGATAGACGGTATCTTAATGACTATGGTAATGCCCCGTACCAACATTTCTAAGGAAATTACGGCAACGGTCAAAAGTGCATACGGTAAGAAAATCAAGGTATTTGATACCGAGATACCTCATTCTATCCGTGCGGTGGAAGCTACCGCAGAAGGCAAAAGTATCTTTGCCTACGACAAAAGCGGCAAGGTTGCCGCAGCCTATGAGCAGTTCGGAAAGGAGGTGGCAGAGATTGGCGAGAAGCAGAGAAACCAAAATCGAGCTGACCGCATACGATGACCTTTTCCAAACGGACGAAAGCCGTGAGGAAGAAAAGCTCTCTAAGATAAGGGATATTCCCATATCGGAGATTGACGAGTTTCCAGACCACCCGTTCAAGGTTTTAATGGACGAAGATATGGAACAGCTTGTCGAGAGTATCAAGCGAAACGGTGTAATGACCCCTGCGACAGTTCGCTTAAAAGAGGACGGACGGTATGAGCTTATCAGCGGTCACAGGCGAAAAAAGGCTTGTGAACTTGCGGGGCTTGAAACGCTGAAATGCGAGGTTAAAGAGCTTACCCGTGACGAAGCCATTATTGTGATGGTGGAAAGTAATCTCCAACGCTCTGTTATTCTACCGAGTGAAAAAGCCTTTGCGTATAAAATGCGGTTGGAAGCTATGAACAGGCAAGCAGGCAGACCGAGCAAAGATAATTTGACACCAATGGTGTCAGATTTAGATACTACTCGAACAAATGAGAAACTGGGTAAAGAGGTTGGAGAAAGCCGTGAGCAAATCCGCCGCTATATCCGTCTAACGGAGCTTGTACCCGAAATCCTGCAAATGGTAGATGAAAGGCAGATTGCATTCCGTCCTGCGGTTGAAATTTCCTATCTGACCGAGGAACAGCAATACACCCTGCTTGAAGCAATGGAGTACAACGATGCTACCCCGTCATTGGCACAGGCTATCAAAATGAAGAAGTATAACCAAGACGGCAAGCTCACTTCCGAGGTTATCCAGTCCATTATGGAGGAAGAAAAGCCCAACCAGAAGGAAAAACCTGCTTTCCGTGACGAGAGGATAACCAAGCTCATTCCCAAGACTGTTCCAAAAGGGCAGGAAACGGATTTTGTTGTCAAGGCGTTGGAGTTTTATAACCGACACTTGCAGCGGAACAAGGCTCACGAGAGATAGCCACACATCGAGGGCGAGGTCTGCCCATTTGAGTGGATAGCCATTATTTCGGCTTCCCCCTCTCCACACCTCACCCCCTAACTACTGCCAGTAACTATCCGAGAAAAGAAATACTTTAGGCTGTCCATAACGGGCAGCTTTTTTCGGTCAGTAAGGCAAAATATTCAATCCAAATTACAGGAGGTAACTATGAAAATCCCTAAATTGTTCAAAAAGGCTGCGGCTTTTGTAATGGCTGCGGTCACGGCATTATCCATAATGCCTGCGACGGCGTTTGCTGCGGGTGACATCGGGACGATTTCCTTTTCCCACACCTATGACAGCAACGGTAATGCGATGAGGTACAATTCCAGTGCGAATATCGGCGGCTATACCGCAGGCGGAACGGGAAATTACAAGTACCGTATGTTTGTGGACGGAGAGAATGCGTTTTGTATTCAGCCGGGAGTACCGCTGAAAACAGGAAACACCTTGAAAAAGGCTTCCTCTGATACTTGGAACGCCCTTTCAGCCAATCAGAAAAAGGCGGTTGGGCTTGCCCTGCTCTATGGGTATCAGGGCAACCGAAATAATCTGTCGGGAAGTGATGATGAAAAATGGCTTGCCACGCAGACACTCGTTTGGGAGTTTGTCACAGGCTGCCGTGAAGCCACAGGCTCATATAACCAGACAAGCACTACCGTTTACAGCCTGCACTTCGGTTCAAATTATGCCAACAGCGGAGCAAGGGCAGTGTATGACCAGATTGTTGCAATGCTGCGTGAGCATAACACCATTCCGAGCTTTATGTCGGGCGGTAAGAATGACATCACAAAGGAGCTTGCCTACAAGGACGGAAAGTACAGCATCACATTGACGGACAGCAACGGCGTCCTTTCCGATTACAGCTTTTCAAGCTCTGACAGCAATGTGAGTGTATCGAAGTCTGGAAATAAGCTGACAATCAGCTCCACCGTAGCTATCAGCGGTTCTGTCCGCATTACGGCAAAGAGGAACAATGTGCCGACTGTCAGCAACAGTGCAAAGCTCATTGCCTATGGCGACCCAAACTTGCAGGATTTGGTAACAGGTGTGGAGAATGCTGATACCGTGTCTGCATATATCAATATCGAAACGCCGACAGGCACGATTGCCCTCAAAAAGACTTCGGAGGACGGAGTTGTGGAGGGCATCTCTTTTACAATCAAAGGTGATAACTTCAATAAGACAGTTAAGACAGGAAAGGACGGCTCTGTCTCCGTGGAGGGATTATTCCCTGGCACTTATACCGTCACAGAACAGTCCATTGACCGTTATGAGCCGCAGAAAACCCAGACCGTGACCCTTATTGGAGGAAAAACCTCTACTGTGACCTTCAGCAATACTTTGAAGCGTGGCAGTCTGGAAATCGTCAAGACTTCCGAGGACAATCTGGTGGAGGGAATGAAATTCCACCTTTACGGCACATCTTTAAGCGGCTTGCCTGTTGACGAGTATGCCGTGACTGATAAAAACGGTCTGGCTAAGTTTGAAAATGTCCTTATCAGCGGCGATACCCCGTATGTGGTTGAGGAAGTGGATACCGCAGTCCGCTATGTCGTTCCTGCTTCCCAGACAGCTCCGATTGAATGGAACAAGGTCACAAAACGCAGCTTCGACAATGTATTGAAGAAATTCCAAGTGACTGTGACAAAGACCGATGCAGAAACAGGTTCTCCGCAGGGCGACGCTTCCCTTGCAGGTGCGGTTTACGCCATCTATAAGGGTGAGGAACTGATTGACACCTACACGACTGATGAAAACGGTCAGTTTACGACCAAGTATTATATCTGTGACAATGATTGGACTGTCCGTGAAATCAGCCCGTCCGAGGGGTATCTTCTGGATACCGCAATCCACAAGGTAGGTGCAGAACCAGAGCTATACACGGTAGAGCTGAACAGTACCGCAAACGATGTGAATGAACAGGTCATCAAAGGCAATATCGCACTCATCAAGCATACGGATAACGGGGAAACCCAGATTGAAACACCCGAAGAAGGTGCGGTATTTGAAGTGTTCCTCAAATCCGCAGGCAGCTATGAAAATGCAAAGGAAACCGAGCGTGATGTGCTGACATGTGACGAGAACGGTTTTGCCCAGACAAAGGATATGCCGTATGGCATTTATACCGTCCGCCAGACCTCTGGTTGGGAGGGGCGTGAACTGATGAAAGACTTTGATGTGTTTATTAGCAAGGACGGTCAGACCTACCGCTACCTTATCAACAACGCTAACTTTGAGAGCTATATCAAAATCGTAAAGAAAGATGCAGAAACAGGCAATACAATCCCGTATGCAGGTGCAGGCTTCCAGATTTACGACCCGAATGGAAAGCTTGTGACTATGACTTTCACTTATCCCGAAGTGACGACCATTGACACCTTCTATACTACGGCAGACGGCGACCTTATCACACCGCAGACATTGGAATACGGCAAAGGCTATTCCCTTGTGGAAGTACAAGCCCCGTATGGGTATGTCTTAAATTCCGAGCCTGTTTATTTTGATGTGGTGCAGGAAAATTCCGAGGAAGAAAGCGGCATTACCGTTATTGAGGTAGTACGCTCCAATATGGCACAGAAAGGTACAATTACCGTAGAAAAGTCTGGCGAGGTATTCAGCTCCGTGGCAGGCGATAAGGGATTGTATCAGCCGATTTTCTCTGTCAGCGGTCTTGAGGGTGCAGTCTATGAGATTACCGCAGCCGAGGATATTGTCACTCTGGACGGAACGGTCAGAGCCAAAAAGGGCGAGGTTGTGGATACCGTTACGACAGGAAAGGACGGTACAGCAAAATCCAAAGAACTGTATCTCGGAAAATATGAGGTTAAGGAAATTACAGCTCCGTATGGAATGGTGCTGAATGAGGAAGTCCATTCTGTTGAGCTTGTGTATGCAGGACAGAATGTTGATGTAACGGAAACGGCTACTTCTTTCTATAATGAAAGACAGCGTGTTGAAATCGACCTCATCAAGAGCCTTGCCATTGATGAAGCCTACGGCATTGGCAAGAATGGAGAAATCTTTGATGTGACCTTTGGCTTGTATGCGGCGGAGGAACTCACAGCCGCAGATGGAAAGACCATTCCTGCGGACGGTCTGATTGAGGTCATTTCCCTTGATGAAAGCGGTCACGGGAAAGCTATCAGCGACCTGCCGATGGGCAGCTATTATGTGCAGGAAATCTCGACCAACTCCGCATATATTGTCAGCGATGCAAAATACCCTGTTATTTTTGAATACGCAGGACAGGATACCGAAACTGTCCGCATTACAGCCAACGAGGGCGAAGCTATCACAAATGACATTATTTACGGCTCTGTAAGCGGTAAGAAATCTGATGAGGATGGAAAAGCTCTGGGCGGTGCAGTTATCGGTATCTTTAAGACAGGAACTACCGAGTTTACAAAGGAAAATGCGATTGCAGCTACCACATCAAAAGATGATGGTAGTTTTTCTTTTGCCAAAGTGCCGTATGGAACTTGGATAATCTGTGAAATCGAAAGCCCGAAGGGATATGTACTCTCCGAGGAAGAAATCGCCGTGACAATCGGCAAGGTGGACGAAGTTGTGGAAATTGAACTTGTCAACTACTTCATTAAGGGCAATATCGCTTTGACAAAGGTTGATGAGGATTATCCCGACAACAAGCTGTCTGGTGCGGTATTTGAGGTTTACTCCGATACTAATGGCGATGGGAAACTGGATAAAGACGATACGCTGCTTGGCGAAATGAAAGAACTTGACGGCGGCGTTTACCAGATGAGTGAACTCCGCTACGGCAAATATCTGGTAAAGGAAAGCAAAGCTCCGACAGGCTTTGTGCTTGATGAAGATGTTTATGCCGTATCCATCGAAGAGAACGGCAAGACCTACACCGTGGAAAACAAGGCGGGTGTTGGCTTTATCAATGCAGCACAGAAAGGCTCTCTTAAAATCGTAAAGACTTCCTCTGACGGTAAGGTGGAGGACTTCTCTTTCCGTGTGACAGGCGTGGACTATGACAAGACCTTTAAGACAGATAAGAACGGAGAAATCGTGATTGAGGGCTTGCGGATTGGCGACTATACCGTATCCGAAGTAAACGACAAGGCTTCCGCAGGATATATCCTTCCTGCCGATAAACAGGTAACGGTAAAGGTGGACGCTACGGCTATCGTGCAGATGCACAATGAGTTCAGGGATACCCCGAAAACAGGCGATGATTTCAATCTGGGCTTATGGGTAAGCCTTGCGGTTTTGTCTGTTGTCGGTGCGGGCGTTCTCGGATTTGTCGGCTATAAGAACAGAAAGAAGAAAAAGGAGGACTAATTGATGGACGCTAAAACCATTATCGCAATCGTGCTTGTCGTGTTCATTGTGGGTGCGGCGGTATGGCTGAATATCCGTAACAGAAAGAATAAGTAAGTGGTTTGGGCGGCTGAAAGATGCCGCCCTTTCTTTTATGGAGGTAACAATGAGAAACCTTAAAACCATTGAAAAGAAAGTCAGAGCTGTTCTGGAAAAGAATGAAGATGCCAGAAATGACGATATGGTGCTGTATCTTGCACTTTGTAATGCCTGTCTGAAGGATGCAGGGGCAATGCCGCTTGCAGAGATAATGACGCAGCACAAATATCTTGGTCTGCCGAGCTTTGAGAGCGTCAGCAGGACACGCCGCAAGCTGCAGGCACAGCATCCAGAGCTTGCAGGGAGCCGCCCTGTTCAAAAAATGAGAGCCACGGGCGAAAAAGCCTATCGGCGTTATGCCAAAGAATAGAGAGGTGCTTATGGACGAAGAAAAACGCTCCAATCAGAACTATGAAATCATTGAGAGCTGTACTATCGGGAGTACAGAGCTTGTCATCGGTCACAATCCCAACGCACCCAACCCTTATGTGTGTTGGTACTGCAAGGGCGGCTCAAATTATTTCTGGGGTTATTACACGAATGAGCTTGATGCTGCACGGCAAAAGCTGAATGAACGATACCAGTCAGAGTGCCGTATGCCCTATAATCAGCCTGCCCAGAAGCAGAAAAACGGTGATGACCGTGAGCGATAAAATAAAATATGACTGCACGACCTGTCCTTATCCCCGATATAAGGACGGGTCAGTTATTTTCTGCGATGTCTGTATCCGCAAGATTTTAGACGAGCAAAAGGAGAAAAAGGAAAGAAAGGAGCAGCCGAATGAGTAATGAAATAAAGACAAGATCTTTAACCCCGACAGAACAGAAATACACCTATGCCCAAAGTATGCAGCTTGAGGGGCAGACAGGCACTATCGGGCATCTGCGTGGAGACTTTGCCACAACGGGCTATGGCTTTTACACCACTTGGTTTGATACCAGACCCCAATGGAAATCTGACGAATTTAAGGCAGACCTTGATACGGTCATCAATGCTTTACGGGAGGATAAAGGGCTTTTGCATAACCGCTATGATATGAGTGCGTTTGCAAGGCATTTTCCCGAAAGTGCGATAAAGGGCAACTATTGTACTGAGTACGGTTTCCGTGTGGATACGGAGAAACACGCTTTTCTGCTTCGGTGCAATCCCACCAAAGGCGACTATAATTTTTACTGCTATTGTTATGTGAAGGAATGGCTTGATAAGCATATCCAGAAAGCAGAACAAGGTATCCGATTTATTGACCCTCAATATAAAGAACTGTTCCGTATCCCAGACGGCGGAAAGGTCATTGTCACGACCTCTTGGGGAGAGAAACGGGAGTATCCCTGCCGCTTTATTGATGAATACCTTACCGAAGTCGGCAGCAATCTGTACCACATCTGCGAGTTTGCCGAGCGTATGCAGAAAAACGGGGCGACCTATGAGCCGAAACCTGCGGAACAAACGCCGCAGAAAACACCGAAGCACAAGGATTTAGAACGATAAGGAGGATTTAGAATATGGCTGTTAATCAGAAAGCCGTCAAGGTCTTGAATAAAGTCTTGGAAGCAGGCTTTACCGATGAAAAAGCGATTGCCGCTATGACTATGGACGATATTCTTTCTATGCAGGGCATTACGGTTGCGGATATTACCCTCATCAATGACCTGCAAAAGAGCATTAAATCGAACAAGGTCATTTCTTTTCTTGGCGGTGGTGCGGAGTGAGTAAACAGGAATATTTGAAACAGAAACGATAAGGAGGTGTAGGTTGAATGGCTGCGAAGTATCAGCTAATCACAGAGCTGTATCGGCGTACAGGCGTTGCAGTTGCAAAAAATCCGCAGGCGTGGCAGGGCTTTCTGTCCTCTGCCTGCCGCAACTATAAATGCCGTTTTGACGAACAGCTTTTAATATACGCCCAACGCCCCGATGCTGTCGCCGTTGCGAAGCTCGAAACTTGGAACAGGCAGTTCAAGCGTTGGGTCAATAAGGACAGCAAGGGTATTGCCGTATTTGACCCGAAAGGTCGCAGGAATACGCTGAAATACTATTTTGATGTGTCCGACACCCACGAGGGCTATTATGGCAGCCGCCCTGTTCCGATATGGCAGATGGATGAGCGATACGAGCAGACTGTTATGGAAAGGCTCTCGGACAGGTTTGGAGATGTGGGAAGCACTGACCTTGCTTCTGCCTTAATGGAAACGGCAAAGAACGCCGTGGAGGACAATCTGCAAGACTATTTTTCTCAGTTAAAGGACTGCACGAAAGACAGCTTTTTGGAAGAACTGGACGACTTTAATATAGAAGTCATTTACAGGCGGCTGGCAGCAAACAGCGTTGCTTTTATGCTGATCAGCCGCTGCGGTCTGGATACGAATGAGTTTTTTGACCGAGAGGATTTTGCGGATATTGTAAATTTCAATACCCCTGCAACGATAAACGCCATCGGCGTTGCCACGAGCGATATTGCGGAAATGGCGTTACGGGAAATCTCACAGTCTATCCGAAATGTGCAAATGGCGGAAAAAGACCAGAATCGCACCTTTGCACAAAGAACGCAGGCTCAGTATGATAAAGACAGACAACAACCCGAAAGGAGCGAATACAATGAGCGAAATCACTTACAGCAGACAGGGGGATTATCTTATTCCCGACCTAACATTACCGACAGAGCCAGAGCTTCCGCTTGGCAGGTACGCTTTGATGCACAGGGATTATCTGGAGAAGCACAAGCGAGTGACCTATCTCAATCTGCTGACATCGGGCAGGCTGAACGGGCATCTGCACGAGGTAGAGCAGACAGCACTCCAGAGGTTGGAGCTTCTGACGAAGCAGCTCTCAGCCGAGCAGGGCGTGACAGAGGAACTGAAAGAGAAAGCACCGATGCAGTGGGTCGGACTGATGAACAACATCCGCAGCCAAGCGGAGGAAGTGATACTGACCGAAGGTCTATCGGGTCAAAGGCTCATTGAAGAACGCCAAGAAAATGGGCGGCTTGCGTGGGCTGTATCTCCATTACTGCTACAAGCTCGGTATCCTGCCAAAAGGCAGAAAACAAAATTATGCACGGCTTCATTATCTCCTAAAGGACGACCTTATGAAGATGGAAGCCATCACACTGGAAACAAGGTTGCTTTGCCACAATCACATTGATACGGCGGAGCAGCTTTGTTCATATAAAGGCTCTCTGGAAACGGAGATGTCTGCCCTGCTTCAGAAGCGAAAGGAGCTTTACTCCAAATCCCGCAGGATAAGCGGTGAAGAAAAGGAAGCGGTCAAGGCGGAGCTTTCCGATATTTCGGGACGGCTGAAAATTATCCGAAAGGAGGTCAGAATGTGCGAGGGCATCGCTGCCCGTAGTGATACCCTCAAAGAAAAATTGCAGACGATACGGGCAGACGAAAAAGAACAGCAAAGAAAGGAGCTGATGAAGAATGAACACAGGCGGCGAAGCGGCAGAACAAATCGTCCGAATGAGCTTGGAGGGTTTTGAGGTCGCTGCCAAAATCACAGGTGCAGGTGCGAAGAACATCGCTATCCTGTTGTATTCCATTCTCAAAGAAGAAAAGAAAACCAAAGGCAAAGCAAGGCTGACAAGTATGCTCCGTTCTGGCAAGGAGCTGAAAGTCTTTACCGTCAAAAGTGACGACTTAAAGAAGTTCACGCAGGAAGCAAAAAAATACGGTGTGCTTTACTGTGTCCTCACAGACAGGAAAAACAAAGACCACAATGCGGAGGTCGATGTCATCGCCCGTGCCGAGGACGCATCGAAAATCAGCCGCATCGTGGAACGCTTTAATCTTGCTTCGGTGGATACCGCTTCTATTGTGACGGAAGCCGAGAAATCCAAAGATGCAAAGGACGGTCAGCCAGAGCCAGAGATTGGTGTGCAGGAAAAGGCGGAGAAAGACAAGCTGCTTGACGAGCTTATGGGCAAGCCCGTCCAGAAGGAGGAAAACGCCCCAAACCCCTCGGTGGCAAAGACAGAAAAATCCCCTCAGTCCGAGCCTACCTCAGAGCAGCCAAAGAAGTCCGCAGAGGGGGCTACTATGACTAAGGAGAAACCTTCTGTCAGAGAGGAACTGCGGAAAATCAAGGAGAGCCGCAAGGAGCAGGAAGCAGAGATTGGCACTTCCGCCCTGGACAAAAGCGGAGCTTCCGACAGGGCGAAAAGTGCTAACGGGAAAACGGAGCATAAACAGCCCCAGAGAAAGAAAAAGAAACCAAAATCCAAAGAAACGAGGTAAACAGCTATGAGTATTTATGATGTATTCAGCGGCGGCAACAGACCTTTTGATAAAGAGGAATGGGCTGCCGCAAAGCAGGCACAGCGGAAAGAAGCCTATGAGCTGATTGACAATACCTGCTTTGAAATGATGGCAAGCGGAGACAGCTTCCGTCAGTATCTTGATGTGCAGGGTCGCTTTGACCGTTACTCCGTGGCTAACGCTATTCTGGTGTCAGCACAGATGCCCGAAGCAACGCAGCTTAAAGAGTACAGCAAATGGAAAGCGAGCCGTGTCTATGTGAACAAGGATGCACAAAAAATCATTATTCTTGAGCCGAGCAAGGAATACACCCGTGAGGACGGGACAAAGGGTATCTCCTACAATGCCAAAGTGGTTTATGACATTTCTGAAACCTCGGCAAAGGACAGGCAGCAGGAACAGGAGCCGAAATCCATGCGTGAGCTTGTGTCGGCTCTGATTGATGCAAGCCCTGTACCCTGTGTTCCTGTCGATGAGCTTGAACTGCCTGCCTATTATGACAGCTCTCAGCAGACCATTTTTGTCAAGAAGGGGCTTTCCGAGGAAGTGCTGTTCGTGAGTATGGCAAAAGAAGTGTCGGCGGCGGTCTATGACTTTAAGTACAACGAGAGCCGTGATGTTTCCGATTTCAACTCCTTCTGCGTTGCCTATATGGTAAGCTCTCGTTACGGCGTGGATACCAGAGGTTTTGACTTTTCCAGACTTCCCAGAGAGTATGCGGAAATGGATACGCAGGCGTTCAAAGGAGAGCTTGGCACGATGCGTGATGTTCTGGGCGAAATCCAGAGCGATATGTATAAGAGTATGGAGAAGAACAAGCCTGCAAAGAACAAAGAGCAGGAACGCTAATCGGAGGTGCAGACTATGAGAGAGGAACGATACCATATCGCACTTGATAAGTACGATAAGAATATCGTCATCAACGCCTTAAACACCCTGCGTACAAGGCAGTTACAGGAGGAACGCCCCACCGAGCCTGTTGACGAGCTGATAAGTAAGGTGGCACACGCTCCGACAAAAAAGGTTAAGGTCGTGCATTGCAGGTGTAATGAGGAACGATGACCAGAAAACGAGCCTAATCCTTACTGTTTGCGGCATACTTCCTGTTGTATGGCTTGCCCTGCTGACAGCACCCTATGTCAGCGGCGGTCTTGTAGAGATTATCCGAGGTATACCCGTGGCGATGGGCAATCCGCTTGAAATAACGATGTGTGAGGACAGCGTAAAGACTGTCCTTATTTTTTTGCTTGCCTACGCTATGGGCATCGGCGTTTATTTCTCTACACGCAGGAATTACCGCAGGCGTGAGGAACACGGCTCTGCGAAATGGGGCAACGCAGGTGCTTTGAATAAGAAGTACCGAGATAAAGACCCGTCAGCTAATAAGCTCTTGACCCAGAATGTCCGTATCGGGTTGGACGGGAAAAAACACCGCAGGAATCTGAACATTTTAGTATGTGGTGGCTCTGGTGCGGGTAAAACAAGGTTTTTCTGCAAGCCAAATGCTATGCAGTGCAACACATCTTTTGTAATACTCGATCCAAAGGGCGAAATCGTCCGTGACATCGGCGGTCTGTTGGAAAATAAAGGCTATGAGGTGCGTGTACTTGACCTTATCAATATGCACCGCAGTCATTGTTACAATCCTTTTGTCTATCTGCGGAACGATAACGATGTTCAGAGGTTGGTAACAAATTTGTTTAAAGCGACCACGCCGAAAGGCTCACAGTCGCAAGACCCGTTCTGGGATACGGCGGCAAGTATGCTGCTTCTGGCTCTGGTGTTCTATCTGAAATATGAAGCACCGTCAGACGAGCAGAATTTCCCGATGGTTATGGAGCTGCTCCGTGCAGGCGAAGTCCGAGAGGACGATGACAGCTATGTAAGCCCTCTGGACGAGCTGTTTGACCGTCTGGAAATGGTAAACCCAGAGCATATCGCCCTCAAGTATTACAGGGATTACCACTCTGGTAGTGCAAAGACCTTAAAGAGTATCCAGATAACCCTTGCCGCAAGGCTTGAAAAATTCAATCTGGAGAGCCTTGCAGGGCTTACCGCCACCGATGAGCTTGACCTGCCAAGTCTGGGAGAAAAGAAGGTCGCTCTGTTCGCTCTGATACCAGACAACGACACGAGCTTTAATTTCCTTGTCAGTATCCTTTATACCCAGCTCTTTCAGCAGCTTTTTTATCTTGCAGACCACAAGTACGGCGGAAGCCTGCCTGTGTATTGCCATTTTATAATGGACGAATTTGCGAATGTTTCATTGCCTGATGACTTTGATAAAATCCTGTCTGTTATGCGTTCCAGAGGGGTATCGGTATCCATTATCCTGCAAAATCTGGCACAGCTCAAAGCCCTTTTTGAAAAGCAATGGGAAAGCATTGTCGGCAACTGCGATGAGTTTCTGTATTTGGGCGGCAACGAGCAAAGCACCCACAAATATGTGTCAGAACTTTTGGGCAAGGAAACCATTGATACTAACACCTACGGGAAAAGCTCTGGGCGGAGTGGTAACTATTCAACAAATTATCAGATTTCGGGGCGTGAGCTGATGACCCAAGACGAAGTGCGTATGCTTGATAACCGATACGCACTTCTTTTTGTGCGTGGAGAACGCCCCGTTATGGACTTCAAGTATGACATCTTGAAGCACCCGAATGTGAAGCTGACGGCTGACGGAGGGCAACCGCCGTATATCCACGGAGAGCCTACGCAGGCTGTCGCAACTCTTGTGTTTGACAGTGATATTCCAGATAACGCCGTGAGCGTGACAGCTGTCAGCACTTCCTATGAGCTTCTGTCCGATGAGGACTTGGAAGAAATATTCAATTTATAAGGAGGATTTACCCTATGAAACTTTTTAAGAAGAATGAGAACAAGAAAACCACGAAGCTGCCGATGACTGGAAAGGTTAAGAAAGGCTTCCGCTATTACTGTATGGCTGTTATGGCAATGACATTTGTGCTTGGTACTTCCGTAACCGCCTTTGCTGCCAATGACCCCATTCAGGTAGTCAACAATCTGTCCGATTTCATTTTCGGTCTGGTGAGGGCTGTTGGTATGATTATGCTCGGCTTTGGTATCGTGCAGATTGGTCTTTCCCTCAAATCCCACGACCCGTCCCAGAGGGCTAACGGCTTTTTGACCCTTGCAGGCGGCGTTGTCATTACCTTCGCAAAGGAAATCTTGACTCTTATCACAGGCTAAGATAACAGACTGACACAAAAAGATAACGGGAGCAGATCCGCCGAGTGCGGAACTCGCTCCCGTTATCTAATATCATCAAGGAGGTGGTCAAATGTCTGATAACTGGGTGGTACAGAATTTAGAGAACGCCCTAAACACTTGGAATGAGAAATTAGCCGAGATATGGCAGCTCATTACTCAATCCCCAGAGAATTTTAAGGGCGGCACGATATGGAATGTCATCGTGGATATTCACGGTGCAGTGCAGGCTATCGGACTTGCCCTGCTCGTGCTGTTCTTTGTTGTGGGTGTAATGAGAACCTGTGGAAATTTTGCAGAAGTCAAGCGACCAGAGCAGGCGTTGAAACTGTTTATCCGCTTTGCCATTGCCAAAGGTGCAGTGACCTATGGATTAGAACTGATGATGGCACTGTTTAAGATTGTGCAAGGTATGATTTCCACGATTATGAATGCTGCAGGATTTGGCTCGGCACAGCAGACGGTGTTGCCGCAGGAAATCGTGACAGCCGTTGAAGACTGCGGATTTTTTGAGAGTATCCCGCTATGGGCGGTCACGCTGATAGGCGGGCTGTTTATCACGGTGCTGTCATTCATTATGATTATGTCGGTATACGGCAGGTTTTTCAAGCTGTATATCTATACTGCCATTGCACCCGTACCCCTTTCCGCTTTTGCGGGAGAGCCGAGCCAGAGCGTTGGCAAGAGCTTCATTAAGAGCTATGCCGCCGTGTGTCTTGAAGGTGCGGTTATCGTGCTTGCCTGCATTATCTTTTCCCTGTTTGCTTCTTCTCCGCCTGTGGTCAATCCTGATGCTGCGGCGGTTACAATGGTATGGAGCTATATCGGGGAGCTTGTGTTCAATATGCTCGTCCTTGTCGGTGCGGTCAAAATGGCAGACCGTGTTGTAAGAGAAATGATGGGCTTGTAAGGGAGGTGCTATGATTGGAAGTAAAGATAAATAAGGAAATCCGTAATTATACGGAGAGTATGTTTTTTGGACTGTCCCTCAGACAGTTCATTTTTTCTGTCCTTGCCTGCGGCGTGGCGGTGGGTTTGTATTTCCTTCTTCGTCCACGGTTTGGTACGGAAACCCTCAGTTGGGTTTGTATCTTAGGTGCATTCCCCTTTGCGGCTATGGGCTTTATCAAATACAACGGTATGACCGCAGAGCAGTTTGTCTGGGCGTGGATTAAATCGGAATTTCTGATGCCGAAAAAGCTGATGTTCCTGCCAGATAATCTCTATTACGAAACGATGAAGCCGACCATTGAAGCCCATGAAAAAGGGTTGCCGACAGTACGGAAAAAGCAGAAAGGCAGGACACCGAAACCAAAGAAAACGAAAAAGAAAAAAGCGAAACGCAGCAAGGAGGTAAACAATGCTGAGAACTCTTAAAAATCTGTTCAAGCAGGACAGGGAAAAGTTTGTTGTGCCGAAGTCGGTACAGAATGTTATCCCGATTAAGACAATCTGGGATGACGGCATATTCCTTGTCGGCAGGAACAAGTACGCAAAGACCTTTAAATTTGAGGATATAAACTATGCCGTGGCAAGCCGTGAGGATAAGGAAGCAATGTTCCTTGAATACTCGGAGCTTCTTAATTCCCTTGACAGCGGTGCGACCACGAAAATCACTATCAACAACCGTCGCTTGAACAAAGCTGATTTTGAACAGACTATTTTAATCCCAATGGCTGATGACGGTCTGGATAAGTACCGTAAGGAATATAACAAAATGCTTCTGGATAAGGCGACAGGGGCTAATTCCATCGTACAGGATAAGTATGTAACCGTATCCGTCTGCAAGAAGAATATTGAGGAAGCCCGAAACTACTTCGCCCGTGTGGGTGCTGACCTTATCGCCCACTTTAACCGTCTGGGGTCGAAATGTGTGGAACTGGACGCAGGCGACAAGCTGCGTATCTTCCACGACTTCTACCGTACAGGAGAAGAAACAGCGTTCCACTTCGATATTACCCAGACGATGCGGAAAGGTCACGATTTCAAGGATTTTATCTGTCCCGATACCTTTGAATTTGAGAGCGACTGCTTCAGAATGGGTGACAGATATGGGCGTGTGATTTTTCTCAGAGAGTATGCGGCATATATCAAGGACAGTATGGTGGCGGAGCTTTGTGAGCTGAACAGGAATATGATGCTGTCCGTTGACATTATCCCTGTTCCCACAGATGAAGCCGTGCGGGAGGTGGAAAACCGTCTGCTTGGTGTGGAAACCAATATCACGAATTGGCAGAGGAAGCAGAACCAGAACAACAATTTTTCTGCCGTTATTCCTTATGACTTGGAACAGCAGCGAAAGGAAAGCAAGGAATTTCTGGACGATTTGACGACCCGTGACCAGAGAATGATGTTTGCTGTGCTGACGATGGTGCATACGGCAGATACCAAAGAGCAGCTCGACAATGATACAGAAGCTCTCTTGACTACCGCAAGAAAGCATTTGTGCCAGTTTGCGGTGCTGAAATATCAGCAGATGGACGGATTGAATACAGCTCTGCCATTTGGTGTACGGAAGATAGATGCCCTGCGTACCCTCACAACAGAGAGCCTTGCAGTGTTTATCCCGTTCCGAGTGCAGGAAATCTACCACGAAAATGGTGTGTATTACGGTCAGAATGTCATCAGCAAAAATATGATTATCGCCAACCGCAGGCAGCTCCTTAACGGCAATTCCTTTATTCTCGGTGTGTCGGGTGCAGGAAAATCCTTTACTGCAAAGGAAGAAATGACGAATATCATTCTGACCGACCCTAATGCCGATATAATCATCATTGACCCAGAGCGTGAATATTCCCCGCTTGTTAAAGCAATGCAGGGAGAGGTTATTCATATCTCTGCGACAAGTGAAAATCACATCAATGCTATGGATATGAACTCCGATTACGGTGACGGTGCAAACCCTGTCATTCTGAAATCGGAGTTTATTTTATCCCTTTGCGAACAGCTCATCGGTGGCACGAACTTGGGAGCAAAGCAGAAATCCATTATTGACCGATGTACGGCAAGCGTGTACCGCTACTATCAGCAGGGCAACTATATGGGAACGCCGCCAACCTTGCAGGACTTCCGTGAGGAACTTCTTAAACAGAACGAACCAGAAGCACAGGAAATCGCCCTTGCTATCGAATTATTTACAGATGGCTCTCTCAACACCTTTGCCAAGCATACCAATGTGGATACCCACAGCCGCCTTATCTGCTATGACATTCTGGATTTGGGTAAGCAGTTACAGCCTATCGGTATGCTTGTGGTGCTTGACAGTATCTTAAACCGTATCACGCAGAACAGAGCCAAAGGCAGAAATACCTTTATTTTCATTGATGAAATCTATTTGCTCTTTCAGCACGAATACTCTGCAAACTTCCTCTTTACCCTCTGGAAGCGTGTGCGTAAATACGGTGCGTACTGTACGGGTATTACGCAGAATGTAGACGACCTTTTGCAGAGCCATACGGCAAGGACGATGCTTGCTAACAGCGAATTTATCATTATGCTTAACCAAGCATCTACGGACAGACTTGAGCTTGCCAAGCTCCTTAATATCTCCGACCTTCAGATGAGTTATATCACGAATGTCGGTGCAGGACAGGGATTACTCAAAGTTGGCAGCTCCCTTGTGCCGTTTGTAAACAAGTTCCCACGCAATACCGAGCTTTACAAGTTGATGACGACCAAGTTCGGTGAGGTCTAAGAAAGGAGGTCTTTTATGGCTGATATTAAATTCCGTGATACGGCTCACCGTGATTTCTTTCTGGAAAATATGATGAAATGCAGAGTGAACGACTGTTATCACAGGGCATTTTTCTATGTGATGGGTATCGCTTCGGAAACGAGGGCGAACATCAACCAGATGTTCAATTTCAAGGAGGACTGCATCGAGCCAGAGGGTATGCACGGCGGCTGGCAGACAAGCGGAACAGTCAAGGTCTGCCATCTTGCTTTTAACCTTTGGAACGGGTATGCAGAGGAAGGGCGGGAACGGTATTTCACGCCAGAGGAGTTGTTTTGCTGTGAGTTTGCTCCCTACTTTATGGAGGGTATCAAGGTCAGATACCCCGAATATTGCAGGGAGCTTCCTGCTCCCAGAAAACAGACGGAAATTTCAAGATAAGAAAGGAAAAGCCTATGAAGAATTATAAATCTATTATCTGTGTTGTAGCCGCCGTGTGCCTGTTAGGTACGGCGGCTTTTTGCGGCTTCCGCATTTATCATTACTATGCAGAGGTGGACGAGCAGACGGAAGCCTTTGAGGAGATTGCCGAGATGGTAGAGCAGGCTCCCACGGATGAAACCGTGCCAGACGATGCCCCTGTCAGCGAGGGGGAAGATGTGTTTGCCAAGTATCAGGAATTGTATTTACAGAATGAGGATATGGTCGGTTGGATTTCCATTGCCGGCACGACAATCAATTATCCTGTGATGCAGAGCAGGAACAATCCGAATTTTTATCTGAAGCACAATTTTGAAAAAGAGTACAGCGATTTAGGAACGCCTTATGTGCAGGAGAATTGCGATATTGCTGAAAGTGACAATCTGGTTATCTACGGTCATCACATTAAGGGCGGCAAGATGTTTGGAGCGTTGGAGGATTACAAGTCCAAGAGCTTTTATGAGGAACACAAGAATATTCAGTTTGATACCCTCACAGAGCAGGCAGAGTATGAAATCGTCGCTGTATTTAAGACTGTGGCGTACAGCTCTGAGGGCTTCCGATACTACGACTTTGTTGATGCGGAGAATGAGGAAGATTTTAATTCCTATATCGGGAAGTGCAAGGAGCTTGCTTTGTATGATACAGGTGTGACCGCTGGATACGGCGACAGGCTCATTACCCTTTCCACCTGCGAATACTCCGCACAGAACGGCAGGCTCGTTGTAGTGGCAAAAAAGGTCGGCTGATTTGAACGCAAATTCTCTGGGAAAGGAGGTTTTCTATGGCTGATATAAAAACCAGAGATGCGGTCAAAGGTACGATAAAGACCATAGATAAAGCCGCCATAGCCAGTGAGCGTATGAAGTCTGCCTATGTGGGGATAAAGGAAAAAGCGGAACAGGGATATTACGCTGATGAAAACTCTGCCACAGAATATGCTGCGGACAGGATTTCTTTTGCGGCAGACCGTGCAAAGGACGAAGGTGTCCACCAGTTCAATAAGCAGGGGCAAAAGGCAGTCAAGACAACGCAGGAGAATATCGGTAAGGCAAAAGATAAAATAACCGATTTCAAGCAAAGTCGGGCTGTCAAAGCCGCAGAACAGAAAGCAGCACAGAATATGTCAGAACAACACGGCTTGCAGATCCGTCACGGGGCTGCAAGCCGTTCCTCTGCCCCCGATGTTTCTCAGACAGCAAAATCGCAGTTGATAAAGACCCGACAGCAGGGGCAAAAAATGATTAAGAGCACAGCCCGAAATGCAGAAAAAGCGGTGAAAACAACTGCTAAGGGAACAGTCAAGACTACCGAAAAGGGAATTAAAACCGCACAGGCAACTTCTAAGGCGGCAATCAAAACGACGGAAACCTCGGTAAAAACGGCACATGCAGCGGCAAAGGCTTCTGCGAAAACTGCCCAAAAGGCAGCACAGGCGGCAAAAGCCACCGCAAAGGCAACCGCTGAAGCAACAAAAGCTACGGTCAGAGCCACTATAGTTGCGGTCAAGGCGATTATTGCAGGAACAAAGGCTCTGATTTCCGCTTTAATCGCAGGCGGCTGGATTGCCGTCGTGATTATCTTGATTGTTGTCCTACTCGGATGTGCCGTGTCCTTATTTGGGGGAGGAAGCGAAAGCACTTCCTATACCCCCGTCAGTGCGGAGGTGGAAGCCTACACGCCGTTGATACAGAAATACGCTAAGCAGTACGGCATCCCCGAATATGTGGAGCTTATCAAGGCGGTGATGATGCAGGAGTCTGGCGGGCGTGGGCTTGACCCCATGCAGGCGGCGGAGGGCAGCTTTAACACAAGGTATCCCCATGAGCCGAACGGGATACAAGACCCAGAGTATTCCATCCAGTGCGGCGTGCAGGAGCTGAAAGCCGCCCTTATCTCTGCCGAGGTGGAAAACCCGATTGACATGGAGCGTATCAAGCTCGCCTTGCAGGGCTATAACTTCGGCAATGGGTATATCTCATGGGCGAAAACCAACTACGGCGGTTATTCCTACGCCAATGCGGTAGAGTTTTCCACCATGCAGGCACAGCGGTTAGGGTGGGAAAAATACGGCGACACACAGTACCCCGCCCATGTGTTACGCTATTATCCGTATGGACGGGCGTTCACAAGCGGCAGCAACCAAGCCATTGTAGAGGTCGCTTTGACACAGCTCGGAAATGAGGGCGGTCAGCCTTATTGGAGTTGGTATGGCTTTGATGGGCGTGTAGAATGGTGTGCCTGCTTCGTATCGTGGTGTGCCGACCAGTGTGGTTATATCGAAAGCGGGATTATCCCGAAATTCGCAGGCTGCGTGGACGGCTCAAATTGGTTTAAGGGTAACGGACAATGGCAAGACAGAAACTACGAGCCGCAGGCAGGCGATATTATTTTCTTTGATTGGGAAGGCGACGGAGAAACCGACCATGTAGGCATTGTGGAGAAATGCGAAAACGGTGTCGTTTACACCGTGGAGGGTAATTCTGGCGATGCTTGCAGACAAAAGCAATATACGGTTGGAAGCAGCTCCATCTATGGTTACGGTGTTCCTGCCTATTAAAAATGGGCAAAAGAAAAACCAGAGGTTTATTCCTCTGGCTCTTTTGCCTTACATAGTCCGCTGACAGTTGCTTCAACTATGGACAGCTCTTTATCGTTTAGTTTGTCGAGTTCTGCGTCTAAGCGTCTGCGGACGGAACTTCTTTTGACCTCATTATCTGGGAATATGTATTCATCAACCGATACACCGAACATTGTCACAAGCTGAATGAGCAGCTCCAGACTTGGCTTTTGTCCCTCATTTTCAATCGCTTGAAGATGTCTTGGGTCATAATCTACAATACGAGCAAGCTGCTCTCTGGTCATACCTTTTGCTGTCCTTGCTTTCTTGATTGCCTGTCCTATCGGTGTAAAATCGAAGTCAAAATCATTGTTTCTTGTGTCCATAAACTCACCACCTTGTATCTGCAAAATGCTACTATTATATTTTACAGAAATGTGAGTTCTTATAGAACGATTTGAAATCTCTGATATTAGGATATAAAATCTCTTATTACAAGCGGTCAAAGTTCATAATTGCACACTTGATACTGTTCGTTCAAACGGCTATAATATATACAGTACACCTTAGGAGGTCAGATATGTTTGAATATATGACAGCACAGGAAGCCGCTGAAAAGTGGAACGTATCGTTAAGATGGGTACAAAGACTTTGTAAAGGAAACCGTATTGAGGGGGTTATGAATATTAACCGTGTGTGGCTTATTCCGAAAAATGCTGAAAAGCCTGCTGATGCAAGAAAAAAGTTGATGAAAAATTGAAAATTTTTCGTTAGTGTTTATTATGGAGGTGTTATATGTGAGGTACAGGATTTTAATTTCCGATGATGAAGTTGATATAGTTGAAATGCTTACAGGATTTTTTAGAAGCAAGGGCTATGAGGTCTTTTCTGCTTATAATGGAGTAGAAACCCTCAAATTAGCAGAATTACAACCAGATATAATCTTATTAGATATAAATATGCCGAAGCTTGATGGGATGGAAGTCTGCAAGAAAATTAGGGATTATGTTTCTTGCCCTATACTCTTTTTAACTGCCCGTATTGAAGAAAATGATAAGGTACAAGGATTTTCCGTAGGTGGTGATGATTATATTGTTAAGCCGTTTTCTCTTGTTGAACTTGAAGCCAGAGTGCAAGCACATTTAAGAAGAGAAGAACGACATCAAACGAATACAAAAGTTAAGTTTTCAGGAGAACTTTTAATTGACTACTCTGAAAGAACTGTTTATATACAGAACCAACCTATTGGTCTTGTAAAAAAAGAATTTGACATTGTTGAGTTATTATCTCAAAACGCAGGACAAGTTTTTGATAAAGAGAGAATTTATGAAAGAGTTTGGGGATATGACAGTGAGGGAGATAGTAGTGTTGTTGCCGAGCATATTCGCAGAATACGAACAAAAATTGCAGCATACACAAATAAATCTTATATTGAAACAGTTTGGGGGTGTGGATATAAGTGGATAAGATAAAGAAAATGTGGTGTAACCTGTCATTGCGAAAAAGTATAATACTTTATATCTCAGCGTTTGTAATTCTTGCCATTCTATTAAGTGCAGGAACAGCTACTTTGTGCAATAATGCTACAAAAACGATTGAAAGCAAATATCCCCCAACAGGAGAAAAATATTATTTAACAAATGAAAATGGAGAAAGACTCGGTGATGGCAATTATATTGGAGTTGCACCTGTTGCAATGTCTGAAAAAGACCAACGGTTACTTTCAATATGTGAAGTTGCCCCAATAATTGCAACTCCGATTTATTCAGCGTTATGTATTATTACGGCGACCTTGTTATTCTATAGAAACAAGTTAAAAAAACCGCTTACAGAATTAAAAGCCGCTTCTGAAATGATTTCTAATAATAATTTAAACTTCTCAATTAAATATGACAGCAAAGATGAATTAGGAGAATTGTGTTCATCATTTGAAACAATGCGTTTTACCCTTGCTAATAATTTCTCTGAAATGTGGCGGCAAATGGAAGAACGAAAACAACTTAATGCTGCTTTTGCTCACGATTTACGTACTCCACTTACCGTATTAAAAGGGTATAATGAAATTTTACAGTCCAACCATGACCCAATAACCAAAAGCACCGCTGTAACAATGGGAAAACATATTTTCCGTTTGGAAAGATATGTTGATAGTATGAGCCACTTGCGTCGTTTAGAAGATGCTCAACCCATAAGTGACAAGTCTAATATAAGCGGTTATGTGACCGCAATAGCTGATAGTGCAAGAATTTTGTGTGAGCAAAGTGGAAAAACTCTTTCTATTCAAAATAACATTTCCGATATTCCTATTGGCATTGATTATACTTTTGTTTCACAAGTTAATAATAATTTGATTTCAAATGCAATCCGATACGCAACATCAAAGGTAAACATCACTTACACAAGTAATAATGATGGCTTTTATCTCTCTGTTTCAGACAATGGATGTGGCTTTTCAAAAAATATTTTAAGCAAAGCAACCAATCCATATTTTACGGAAGAAGAAAATCACTCTGAGCATTTCGGACTTGGGCTGTATATCTGTAAAATTTTATGTGAACATCACGGTGGTTATCTGAAAATTGAAAATTGCTCAATCGGAGCAAAAGTGACTGCTTTTTTCAAATCTCTCGATTAGTAGATAAAAAGTAGAAAATTGCATTCTATACTCTCTATGTAAACACATGGAGAGTATTTTTTTGCTCCCTAAGACGAAAGGAGTTTTTGATATGGAACTTAAAGCAATTCAACTAACAAAGCAATATGGCTCAAAAACAGCCGTAAACCATTTGAACCTCTCATTATCAAATGGCGTTTACGGTTTGCTTGGTGCAAATGGTGCGGGAAAAACTACCCTTATGCGGTTACTCTGCGATATTCAGACACCGACCTCTGGGAAAATTACTTTGGATGGGAAAAACATATCTGTACTCGGAGAGAAGTACCGTAATTTATTGGGATATTTACCGCAACAGTTTGGATATTATCCAGACTTTACAGCTTGGGATTTCCTTATGTATGTTGCGGCATTAAAAGGACTGAGTGAAAAACAAGCTCATAAGAAAGCAACAGAATTGTTGGAAGCTGTTGACTTAGCAGAGAAAAGAAACCTCAAAATCAAAACTTTCTCTGGTGGTATGAAACAACGTTTAGGTATTGCACAGGCGATGTTGAATAATCCACGCATCTTAATTTTAGATGAGCCGACAGCAGGTCTTGACCCAAAAGAGCGTGTCCGTTTTCGTAATCTGATTAGTGCATTTTCTAAAGATAGAATAGTTATTCTCTCTACGCACATTGTTTCTGATGTCGAGTTTATTGCTGAGGACATTATTATGATGAAAGACGGTCAGATTCTCCATTTTGGAAAAACGCAGGAAATTACCACAGAAATTGACGGACAGGTATGGGAATGTACAGTTCCGACCAGTCGTGCGGAGCAATATTCTGAAACTCTGAATATAAGCAATTTGCGAAACATTGAAAATAATTGTACGGTTCTGCGTGTGATTTCTGAACAGTCGCCTATGGAAAATGCGATAAAGGTAGAACCTACATTAGAGGATTTGTATCTATTCTATTTTAAAGGAGTGAACGAATAATGAAAAATCTAATCAAGTTTGAATTACGAAAAATATTGACAAAACGCTTTGCGGTTATTTCTGTTGCTGCCGTATTACTATTGTCCTTGATACTGTCTTTTTCCACGCTTCACAGTATGTACGCATTTGACGGAAACGGTGCAGAGGAAACTGGAAAAGCTGCGGTAGAAATTGATAAGCAAATTGCATTGAAGTATGAGGGAAAGTTAACTGACAATAAAGTACAGCAGATGATGTCTGAGTTTAAGCCTACTCAAGATTTACATGGAATGAACGCAAAATACATTTATCAAAATGCTTTGCAGTCTTCTGTATTCTCCCATTTTGCTGATATAGATGGAAATTGGAACGGGTTAAGCGTAGCAGATGTATTTGGCGATAAAGAAATAAAAGTTGGGTATGTAAACGGTTGGCTTAGTACAAGCCAAAATATGGCGAAGATTTTTATTGTCCTTTCATTAGTAATTATTTTGCTAATTGCTCCTGTTTTCTCTGGCGAGTATGGTGGAGTGGATAACATTATTTTGACAAGTAAATACGGAAAGACAAAATGTGCCACAGCAAAAGTATTAGCAAGTTTACTTTCAGCCGTTTTCATAACGACTTTGGTTGTTATTTTCAATTTGCTTATTGCGGTTGCTATTTATGGAACAGAGGGGCTGGACTGCTCTATCCTTTTTGCTCCAATAGATTTTTTAGAAGGGTATATTCCGTTTAATATTACTTGCGGAACAGTATTAAAGTATCAAATCCTGTTGGCGTTTATGAGTGCAATCAGTGTAACAGGAATAGTTTTAATTCTGTCTGCTGTTTGTAAAAGTCAAATGATAGCGTTTGTAATTTCAGCAGCTATTCATGTGATACCGATAATGCTTCCTATCTCTGAAACAAGTGCATTATATCGAATTATTGTGCTGATGCCCCTTTTCTATTCACAGTATATTTCCATAATGTCTGTTGAACAAATGCACAATGGTATGCTTTATGCAGTATGGTCTATTCCTGTTGCGATTGCTTTAGTAGTAATAGGTTCAATCATTTCCCATGCTCCTATCATATCAGCCAAACGAAAGGCGGTCATAAGAACAGAGATTTTGTTTATATTCTCCCGACCTTAAATACTTCCTTACGTTTGGCTGCCTACATAGGCAGAACATACCTGCCTAAATAAAATTGGGAGGTCAAACATAATGGAAAGAAAATTCAAGCGTGGAGATATTTACTACGCAAACTTAAATCCCGTTATCGGCTCGGAGCAAGGCGGAACAAGACCTGTACTTATCATTTCAAACGATGTCGGTAATAAGCACAGTCCTACGGTCATTGTCGCACCCATCACAAGCCGAATACACACCAAAGCAAAATTGCCGACGCATACTTTAATCAATGATTTTGAAGGTTTGGATAAGAACTCAATCATTTTGCTTGAACAGGTAAGAACGATTGATAAGCAGCGACTAAGGCAGTATTTGGGAATGATACCAGACGATATAGTGGCAAGGGTTGATAAGGCTCTTGCCATTAGTGTTGCATTGGAGAAAATGAAGGCAACAGATGTGTAAAAGGGACGAGAACGATAAATTTGCACATTGGTAAAAATGCGGCTGTATTTCTATAATTTAGAGTACAGCCGCTTGTTTTATAGCGGAGGTACTCATTATGGGAAATGAAAACTATATCCAAAATCCAAAATTGCAAAATGAACAGATGAAAGATGAAAACGAAGTATTTAATTCATTTATCAATGTTATGGTGCAGATAGTTGAAAAATACGGAAAGACAGTTTTGCAAGAATTGGATTGTGCTGCGTAAGTTACGCAGCCTTACATATCACATTTCCCTATAAAATTATGGAGGTGGTACGATGAACAGAGAAGGAAAGAAATGTGTCCTGTATCCGAGAGTAAGTACCGAAATGCAGGTAGACGGATATAGCCTTGAAGGACAAAAAAACGGATTAAAACGATTTGCTGACCGAGAAGAAATGGAAATTGTCGGTATCTATGAGGATGCAGGTAAATCAGGAAAATCTATTGAAGGACGACCTGCATTTAAGAAAATGCTTTCCGATATAAAAAACGGATTGGAGATAGACTATATTCTGGTTTATAAACTTTCCCGTTTCGGAAGAAATGCAGCGGATATTCTAAATTCATTAGAGTTTGTACAATCTTATGGAATAAATCTTATTTGTATTGAAGAAGGAATTGACTCGTCACAGACAAGTGGAAAACTTTTAATCTCTGTTTTGTCTGCGGTTGCAGAAATAGAAAGAGAAAATATCATTGAACAGACAATGAATGGACGGAGAGAAAAAGCACGACAAGGTGGGTGGAATGGTGGATTTGCACCATACGGATATTATCTGAAAGACAATCAGCTCTTGATAGAAGAAACGGAAGCTGAAGCAATCAGAATTATATTTGATAAATTTGCTAATTCTGATATAGGACTTGGCGGAGTAGCAAAATATCTTAATCTTCAAGGTATAAAGAAGATACCTCGTCAGAACGGCACATTGGAAACTTGGAGCAGTCATTTTATACGGTTGATATTAGACAATCCTGTTTATTGTGGAAAGATTGCTTATGGCAGAAGAACACGAGAAAAGGTAAAAGGTACAAAAAATGAATATAAGCAGGTTCATGCAGAGGATTACATTCTGGAAGATGGACAACATGAAGGAATTATCAGCGAGGAATTGTGGCAAAAGGTTCACGCAAAGCGTATGGCAACAGGAATTAAACAGCCATCCAAAATCGGTAAGGATAGGTCACACCTTTTGACGGGGATATTAAAGTGTCCCCTTTGTGGAAGTTCAATGTATACGAACAAACACGCTTGGACAAATAAAGATGGCACATACAAAGAGGTTTACTATTATATTTGCGGCAGAAATAAGCAGGAACGAGGACATCATTGTGACTATAAGGCATCTCTGAGAAAAACAGATATTGAGCCACTTGTAATTGAAGCTGTTAAGGAATTGGTAAGCGATAAGTATTTTGCAAAAGAGATTGAAAAGCGTATTGGCGTACAGACCGATACAACAGCTATTGATAAGGAACTTGCCAATTACGAGAGTAAACTGAAAGAAGTTGATTTGAACAAAGCACGTCTGGAGAGAGAAATTGATAATCTGCCTGTTGATACCCGCTTCAGAGAAAGAAAAATTCACGATATGACTTTAAGACTTGATGCCTTGTATGATACGATTGTAGAGTTGGAAGAACGGATTGAAGATGCAAAGCTGAGAAAAAGTTCTATCGAAATGGAAACAATCACTCTGGACAATATTTACAAGCTTATGCTGAATTTCGGAAAGCTCTATGATATAATAAGTGACGAGGAAAAGAAAAGCCTTATTACTTATCTCATAAAAGAAATTCAGATATATCCAAACGGGGAGTCAGAGCAGCCTTTGAAGTCGATAGAGTTTAATTTCCCAATATATCGGGATGGTCAAGAGGTAAGGCGGCTTTTGTGGGAAAAAGGTAATACCGTTGAGACGGTTATACTGCTGTCAAGAGCGGATAGGTAAAATTGTTACCTGAAAATTACTATTCACAGCCGACTCATCACTCCGCTGATGAGTCGGCTGTGAACATGTATATTAAGTCAAAGTGCGCCCACCTCGCCGAAGGCGACTTTTATGTGGGCGCGCTCGTTACTTTCACGGCTTATAAATATAAGAAATGGCTCAAATGTAAATTAACCGTGAATAGTAACACCTGAAAAGAAATGGAGGAAAGCATTTATGAGTAAATCAAGTTTACGAGTCGAATGGATTGACTTACTTCGAGTGATAGCAATCTTTGCAGTGGTATTGGTTCATGCGACGGAAAGTATTTATGGATTTAATGTAGAATTTATGGAAACGATCAGCATGCAATCAAAAGTTTTTGCTATAACTGCTTTGGCTGCAGGACGGCTAGGCGTACCTATTTTTTTGATGATAACGGGGTATTTGTTGCTGGATCGTGAGTATGATCCGGAAAAGATAGTTAGATTTTGGAAAAATAATTGGCTGCGCTTGTTGGTTTGTACCGAGATATGGGTTGCGGGATATGATTTATTCTTGAAGTTTTATGCAAAGCAGGAACTTACCGCTATTGGATTTATCCAGGATTTACTTTTTGTTCATAAGGTAAATATGGGGCATGTATGGTACATGCCGATGATATTAGGTTTTTATCTTCTGATACCTTTTGTGGCTAGAGCACTAAAAGGGATTGATTTACAAATGCTACGATTCCCACTCAGCTTTTTCATAGTGTATTCTTTTGGCTACCCATTTGCAGTTTTACTCTACAACGTGTTGACCGGAGGTTCTCCGCTGCAATTACAAATATCCTTAGGCTTCAGCGGTGGGACATATGGAATATATTTGATTATGGGCTATGTAATCAAAAGAGGTATATTAAAGAATTTCAAATCATTATTTCTGACAATGGTCAGTATTGTATCCTTTTTAGCTATAATTTCTCTTATGTTATATTCCTATCATATGGGATATGCGTATAATGTTTGGTATAATAATCTATTCATATTTATAGCGACGGTAACGATTTTTGAACTGGGTTCGAGAATTCAACATATTTACTTGTATCCCATAGTTAAATGGTTCGCGAAATACTCTTTTGGCGTATATTTTATTCATTATTTGATTAGGCTTTTTCTTAAAAGTTATGTTAGAAAATGGGCAGTACTTTTGCCTGTTAAAGTAATGGCACTTTTTTTTATATCCAACTTTGGTGCATTCGTGATTGCTTATTTGCTTGACAGAATTCCCAAAATCGGGAAATGGATATTATATCTGAAAGAATAGCAAGAAAAAAGTTAATCTGTTTTATGAATATGATTCCTTAGAAAGCAGTGGACTTATTCCCTCATACACAGGGGTATGATTTATTCCCATGTACTCCCGACATCCACGGTATTGTCTCGACACATGTGGAGACCGTGTGTTGTCTACATCGGGTGAATTCGTAGAAGTCCTTAATTTCCGCGAAGACAATGAGGAGTGTTCCGAAGAAACAACTGGCTGTAAAGCCAGTGTTTATGCGGAATTTGACGAATGTACGCGATCTGAGAATTTCATAGAAATTCTCAGATTTAGGCACTTGGCGAGGTATATGAGTTTCACACCAACAGGCAAACAGGGCAAGAAAAAGCAGATTATGAATGGCATCGAAGTGTCAGTAGTATTGCATTTCAGACTTTTGCTCATCTTTACACAATCTTAATTTCAAAACAAACTTACTTACGCCCATTTAATACAAATAAAGATAGAATAAAGGAAATATAAAAAAATTAAGATTATGAGGATACAGTTATGCAACGGACAAACAGATCAAGACATCGACATATAACATCATTTCAAGTGATTAGTCTAGGGTTTTTATCCGTGATTCTCTTAGGCAGTCTGCTTTTGATGCTGCCGATTGCTACAAAAAGCGGTCGGTGTACCTCCTTTTTGGATGCTTTGTTTACCGCAACTTCTGCGGTTTGTGTGACGGGACTGGTTGTTAATGATACGGCAACCTACTGGTCTTTATTTGGCCAAGGAGTTATTTTACTGCTGATTCAAATCGGAGGTATGGGAATTATTACGATTGCTATTGCGATTGCTGTTGTTTCCGGACGCAAAATCGGGTTGATGCAGCGAAGTACCATGCAAGAGGCAATTTCGGCTCCAACGGTGGGTGGTATTGTGCGGAGAACGCAATTTATTATTCGGACTACTATTCTTATCGAAATCATTGGTGCGGTTCTTTTAGCCCCTGTTTTTTGCAGGGACTTTGGGTTTTGGAAAGGAATATGGTATTCACTGTTCCATTCTATTTCTGCTTTTTGCAATGCAGGATTTGATCTAATCGGTATAAGAACCCCTTTTTCCTCGTTGACCTCTTATTCTGTACAGCCGATTGTAAATCTTGTAATTATGATGCTGATTATTACAGGAGGTATTGGATTCCTTACCTGGGAGGATATAAAGAATCATAAATGGCATTTAAAAAAATACCGGATGCAAAGCAAGGTGATTTTTATGGTAACAGGAATATTGATATTCTTACCGGCTCTTTATTTTTTTTGTTTTGAGTTTTCAAATGTGCCTCTTACAAAAAGAGTATGGGTTTCTTTGTTTCAATCCGTTACGCCGAGAACAGCAGGATTCAATACGGCAGATTTGACTTTACTCAGTGAAGTTGGGCAAATGCTTATCATTATGCTGATGCTCATCGGTGGCTCGCCTGGTTCCACTGCAGGTGGTATGAAAACGACAACTCTTGCAGTTCTCGTTTCATCGGCATTATCTGTATTTAGAAAAAAGGAACACACCCATTTTTTCGGCAGACGAATTCCGGATGGCACTATCAGAAATGCAGCTACGATTTTTTTGATGTATATCGTTTTATTCCTTGTCGGAGGAATGGTAATTAGCAGAACAGAAGATATTCCCCTTATGACCGCTTTGTTTGAGACGGCGTCGGCAATCGGAACGGTAGGCTTATCGTTGGGAATAACTCCTGACCTGGGGCATGTTTCCCATATAATCTTGATTTGCCTGATGTTTTTTGGCAGAGTGGGAGGATTGACCTTGATTTTTGCTACCATTTCTGAAAAAAAGCCTAACGGTTCAAAATATCCTCAGGAAAAAATTACAGTAGGTTAAGGAGAATAAAAAAATGAAATCAATATTACTTATCGGTCTGGGAAGATTCGGACGGCACATTGCTATAAAATTAGATGAATTGCATCATCAAGTGATGGCGGTAGACAAAGAAGATACTCGAGTTGATGCTGTACTTCCCTTTGTAACTAACGCTCAGATTGGGGATGCGACTAATGAGGATTTTTTAAGATCGCTTGGTGTTGAAAATTTTGATGTTTGTATTGTGGCTATCGGAGATAACTTTCAGAGTTCATTGGAAGTAACGTCCCTTTTGAAGGAACTCGGTGCAAGAATGGTGGTGTCTCGTGCCGCTCGTGATGTTCATGCAAAATTTCTTTTACGAAACGGCGCAGATGAAATTGTTTATCCCGAAAGGCAGCTTGCCGATTGGGTTGCGATCCGTTATAGTGCTGATCATATTTTCGATTACATAGAACTAGATGAAGAACATGCAATCTTTGAAATATCTATACCGGAAGAATGGATAGGAAAAACAATCGGTCAGTTGGATATACGAAAAAAATATAACATCAATATTATGGCGCTGAAAACAAATGATATTATGAATTTGAAAATAAGTTCCGATACGCAGTTGTTAAAGGACAGTACCATGTTTGTTCTTGGGGAGACGAAACATATTCAAAAATGTTTTCATATTTAATTTTTGAAAGAAGTTGGTGATATGAAAGACTTTGTTTTACTTATAGTGGTATTTGTAGCATTTATTTGTGGTTATTTTCTTATGGAAAAGCTGGATAAATTTCTCAAGGAAAATCAATCCCAAAAACTTATTTCAGATTCTAAGCTCAGGATTGGATTTGAAACACCTGCAATCATAGATTCTATTGCAGATCTATTAGAACAATTTTCAAGCGAATACCCAAACTATGAGCTGAACCTGTTCTACGGTTCTGTAAGTGAAATAATAAATGGGCTGGAAAATAATAAACTTGATTTTGGCTTTATCATAGAAAATTCCAACGATATTTTGAAAGATGAGTATTGTTCCTTATCCTTTCAAATAAAGCAAAGTGTCATTACTCCAGGCTCTATAGACATTGCGGTGCATCCCATCGACACGATTGAGAAACCAGCGAGAGTGATATGGCAAAATGACATTAATTGTATGAAGGGTCTATTTGTCGAAAAATTGCGTGATTTTTCGGAGCGTTTTCTGCTTTCGGCTACACGCCCGAATGGAAAAAAAGAAGAAAAGGTGGTATAATCTTTATGCGATTTTAATGTCAGTGCTAGAATGCTTTTCTGGAATTTACGCATTATTCCATATAATGTTTTTGTACAAGGAGATGACCGTATGAGTGAAAGCAGACACAATCCGGATAAGTTATTAAAGGAAATCCAAGCTGATGAAGAAAAACGTAATAAAGGACATTTGAAAATCTTTTTCGGATATGCAGCTGGTGTGGGTAAAACCTACGCCATGTTAGAAGCAGCTCATATGGAAAAACAGCAGGGAATTGACGTGGTAGCCGGTTATGTAGAACCCCACGCACGTCCCAAAACAGCAGCTCTTTTGAATGGCTTAGAAGTTCTTCCTACAAGAGAAGTTTTTTATAATGGTATGATACTGGACGAATTCGACATTGGCATGGCGTTGAAAAGAAAACCACAGCTTATCCTTGTAGATGAACTTGCGCATACGAATGCCGAAGGATGCCGTCATGCAAAACGGTATCAGGACATTGAGGAACTTTTGAATGCAGGGATTGATGTCTATACGACTGTCAATGTTCAGCATATTGAAAGCCTTTGTGATACAGTTGCATCCATTACGGAAATTGTTGTACGGGAACGCATCCCGGATTCTATTTTTGATAATGCAGATCAGGTTGAATTAATAGATATTGAACCACAGGATTTGATCAACCGTTTGAATACAGGAAATGTATACAGACAGACACAGGAAAAACAGGCAGTGGAAAATTTTTTTACAATAGAAAATTTGACGGCCCTCCGGGAGATTTCACTGCGGCGATGTGCGGACCGGGTGAATATCCTCACAGAAAATACCCGCATAAAAAATCATGGAGATTATCACACAGGCGAACATATTCTTGTGTGTCTATCTTCTTCTCCATCCAATGCGAAAATTATCCGTACCGCCGCAAAAATGGCTTCTGCTTTTAAAGGGGAGTTTACGGCTCTATTTGTAGAAACCCCGGATTTTTCGGTGATGAGCGAGGAAAATGTAAAACGCCTGCGTTCAAATATTTGTCTTGCTGAGCAGCTTGGGGCAAAAATAGAAACAGTTTACGGAGAAGATGTTCCGTTTCAGATTGCGGAATTTACTCGTTTGTCCGGTGTGTCAAAGATTGTGATTGGACGTAGTTCTGCTACAAAACGGCATTTGCTCAGCAAACCGACCCTGACAGAAAAATTGATTGATTATGCCCCTAACCTGGATGTGCATATTATTCCGGATGCGTTTTCTAATGCGGCAGTGTATCAGTTAAGAGGGGGCAGGAAAAAGAATCATATCGTATTCTCTGTCACTGATACATTAAAATCTACTGCGATTCTGATTTTATCCAGTTTAGTCGGAATGATTTTCCAGAAATTTGGATTTGACGAAGCAAATATCATTACTGTTTTTGTTTTAGGTGTTCTTGTCACCGCTGTCATCACGAAACATCAGATATACAGCCTAATTTCCTCAATTGTAAGTGTTTTGGTCTTTAATTTCCTGTTTACGGAACCTCAATTTACCTTGCAGGCGTATGATCAGGGTTATCCTGTTACCTTTATTATCATGTTGTTGGCGGCATTTTTAACCAGTTCTCTTGCTATACGGATTAAAAACCAAGCAAAACAGGCGGCACAATCTGCTTACCGTACCAAAGTGTTATTTGATACAAACCAGCTATTGCAACAGGCAAAAGATAAAAATGAAATTGTATCTGCAACTTCAAATCAGCTCATTAAACTCTTGAGAAAAGATATCGTTTTTTATTTAGCTGATGGAGAAGTGTTGGATACGCCGCATATTTTTTCTGTAACTGAAGAAAATTTGGAATCGTGTATTTCCGAAAATGAAAAGGCCGTTGCCGACTGGGTATTGAAAAACAATAAACGTGCCGGAGCTACAACAGGAACGCTTTCCAATGCAAAATGCCTGTACCTTGCTGTTCGCAGCAGCAGTATGGTATATGGAGTTATTGGAATCGTGATGGGGGAAATACCTCTTGATCCATTTGAAAACAGTATTCTACTATCCATTCTCGGAGAATGCGCCCTGGCTTTGGAAAATAAGAAAAATGCCCGTGAGAAACAGGAGGCGGCCATTCTTGCAAAAAATGAACAGTTGCGAGCGAACCTGCTGCGTGCTATTTCACATGATTTGAGGACACCGCTGACATCCATTTCCGGTAATGCCAGCAATCTTTTGTCCAACGGCGATTACTTTGATAATGATACAAAAAAGCAGCTGTACATGGATATTTATGATGATTCCATGTGGCTGATTAATCTTGTAGAAAACTTGCTGGCTGTAACCCGGATTGAAGAAGGACGGTTGAATCTCCGTATAACGGAAGATTTGATGGATGACGTGATCACAGAAGCGTTACATCATATTAACCGAAAGAGTGAAGAACATCATATTTCCGTTGAAAGCAAAGAAGAATTTCTTCTTGCAAAAATGGATGCAAAGCTTATTGTTCAGGTAATCATCAATATTGTTGATAATGCTATCAAATATACACCTAAAAACTCTCATATTGTTATTCGGACAGAAAAGCGGGGAAAACAAGCAATCGTATCTATATCGGATGACGGAAACGGAATTGCTGACGAAATAAAGCCACGGATATTCGACATGTTCTATAGCGGTGCAAATCAAATTGCAGACAGCCGCCGAAGTTTAGGACTCGGATTATCTTTGTGCAAGTCCATTATTAACGCCCACGGCGGAGAACTTACTGTTTCAGATAATCTGCCGCACGGAACAGTATTTACATTTACATTACCGGCAGGGGAGGTCAAAATATATGAATAAGTCACTAATATTAGTTGTAGAAGATGACACATCTGTCAGAAATTTAATTACAACAACCTTAAAAACGCACGAATACCGATATCTGACGGCACCCGATGGTCAATCGGCAATTTTAGAAGCTTCTTCACACAATCCTGACATTGTTTTACTTGATTTAGGACTTCCTGATATAGACGGTGTTGAGATTATTAAAAAAATCCGTACTTGGTCAAATATGCCAATTATCGTAATCAGTGCTCGCAGTGAAGATACCGATAAAATTGATGCGTTGGATGCTGGCGCAGATGATTATTTAACAAAGCCATTTTCTGTTGAGGAACTGCTTGCCAGACTACGAGTCACGCAAAGAAGGTTATCGATGATGCAAAAAGTATCCCCTGCCGAAGCGGTTGTTTTTGTAAACGGAAAACTTCGTGTAGATTATGCTGCAGGTTGTGCTTATTTGAATGAAGAAGAGTTGCATTTAACACCTATTGAATATAAGTTGCTTTGCCTGTTGACAAGAAATATAGGAAAAGTTCTGACCCATACTTTCCTTACGCAAAGCATTTGGGGAAGTAGTTGGGATAATGATATTGCTTCCCTTCGTGTGTTTATGGTAACACTTCGTAAAAAAATCGAGAAAGAACCAAACTCTCCACAATATATCCAAACACACATTGGCGTGGGGTATCGGATGCTGAAAGTTGATTGAACTTCACAACACCATACTATGTAAAGAACGGTGTTGTGGATATGAAGACAACAACTCTCGTTAAGTACAATGGAACATGGTATTATGTCAAGAATAGTGTGATGGATAAATCCAGAACTCTTTGTAAATACAACAATGTATGGTACTTTGTAAACAATGGCAAGATGGATAGGACATACACCGGCTATGTTAATTACAATGGCTCAAAATACTATGTAGTTAAGGGTGTAATGCAGAAGAAGGTAAAATAATGTAGAATAAAACAAGATAATACGTTAGTAAACAAAAACCTCAACAAGAGACGTCACAAGGGGAGCATGTGGATTGCCGCATGCTCCCCATTTGTCATAATTTCGTGAGTCGTATCATGTTATGCAGGAACGTGCTTGATGAGAAAAATACATTGATTAAGCATCATATTCAGGTATAATTATAGAAGGAAGTGATCGTTCCAAGTATATATTGCAAGATATTCAGGAGGAAGACTATGTGGACAGTGACAAGGATAGATGAGGCAGATTATGGCTGTGAGGAACGTATGCCCGGTGAACCGCTGCTTGTACTGATAACTATCGAATGTGATGATGGCAGAGTGTGCCGCTTTGAGTGTGCAGACAACTGGCTCCTAAAACAGGGAATTGATGTGGGGGACGAGTGGCCTCACGACATAGAAAAGGCGGAGGCTGACAGCGAACATATAGATAAGATGACTGAGTGGATGAACAGATATTATGAGGCTGTTCAGGAAATGGAGGAGATATTTGAGGAGGAGTGACGGCGTGAATGATTGCGTTGAAGTGTGAATATAATAGTAAATTTTAACAGAAAAACAGGCAGGATAATGATAGATTGCCTGTTTTTTTGACGTTATAGGCTCAGTATATAACCTGTTAAAGTTAAAAACTTATTGACGGGTGATATAAAAGTGCTTATAATGCAACAATATGTTAAACATATCAAAATAGTAGGCAATAAAAATGCGAAGAATATCAGCCATTTGCACCCGGAAAACGGGCGGCATCAATTGGCTGATCTATTATAGAAGAGGTGAGGAAACATGGGAATCATTCAGTTGGAAAATGTTTCAAAAACATTTCAGACAGATGGTGGTGTCATAGAAGCACTTAAGAATGTGACTCTTGACATAGAAGCCGGAGATATATACGGCATTATAGGAATGTCGGGAGCAGGTAAGAGTACACTGGTAAGATGTATCAACCATATTGAAGTTCCGACAGAAGGAAAGGTAATAGTTCAGGATAAGGACTTAAGCAAGCTGACACAGAAGGAGCTTAGAAAGCAGAGAGAGCATATCGGAATGATATTCCAGCATTTCAACCTTCTCATGCAGAAGTCAGTACTTGATAATGTATGCTTTCCGTTATTTATCCAGGGAAAATCAAAATCCGAGGCGAAGAAAAAAGCATATGAGCTTTTAGATATAGTAGGACTTAAGGACAGGGCGAAGGCATATCCATCACAGCTTTCAGGTGGCCAGAAGCAGAGAGTAGCCATAGCAAGGGCACTGGCATCGGATCCACAGATACTGTTATGTGATGAGGCCACAAGTGCACTTGATCCTCAGACCACATCATCGATCCTTGAACTGCTTAAGGATATTAATAATAGGTTTGGAATAACAATAGTGGTGATAACTCATCAGATGGCGGTGGTCCGTGAAATCTGTAACAGAGTTGCCATCATGAAAGACGGACAGGTAGTAGAGTCAGGAAATACAATAGATATATTCAATCATCCTAAGTCAGAGGTGGCAAGGGAGCTGTTCAGCAAGGATGACGGTTCTGACTCCCAGGCACAGCCGGCAGTGGCGAACCGCATACAGAACGGCACAAGAGTCCGTATAGTTTACAGCGAAAATTCAGCATTTGAACCTGTAATTGCCAATATGATACTGACCTTCAGGGAACCGGTAAATATCTTAAAGGCTTCCACCAAGAATGTGGGCGGCGTTGCCAAGGGCGAGATGATACTGGAGTTCTCAAAGGGCTCAGAGCATATAGAGGAAATGAAGGCATACATGAAGGACAAGGGACTTGAACTTGAAGAAATAAGTGATACAGAAGCGGGAGGTGGTAGTCATGTGGACTGAACAGGTCAGAGAGATGATATTAAACGGAATACTTGAAACCTTATATATGACAGTGGTCTCAACAGTATGCGGATATATATTCGGACTGCCTATGGGTGTACTGCTGTGTGTCAGTGACAAGGATGGACTCAAGCCAAATGCAGTGCTTTACAAGATCCTGGATATAATTGCCAATATCGTGAGAAGTATCCCATTCCTGATCCTGCTTATCCTGCTCATACCATTTACAAGATTTATCCTTGGTAAGAGCTACGGATCAACAGCAACAATAGTTCCGCTTACTGTAGCGGCTATTCCTTTTATAGCAAGAATGGTGGAGTCATCACTTAAGGAGGTTGACAGCGGAGTTATTGAAGCTGCAACAGCCATGGGAGCCGGAAATATGAGGATCATATTCAAGGTGCTTCTTGTTGAAGCAAGAACATCACTGATCACCGGGGCTACTATTGCAATAGGTACGATCCTCGGATACTCAGCTATGGCAGGAGCTGTAGGTGGAGGAGGTCTTGGAGATATCGCCGTCAGATACGGATATTACAGATACCAGACAGGCATTATGATAGTTACAGTCATACTTCTGATAGTTATAGTACAGATATTCCAGTCGGTAGGAATGTTGATCGCAAATAAGTTAGACAGAAGAAGATAAGGTGATACAGAATATTTTGATGGATGCCATTCATACAGCGGACATCTGAATATAAAAATTATAAATGACCACAAATAGTATCACACACACGGTGGTCATTTAAAAGAAATTTAAGAGGAAGAAAGAGAGGTATTAACAATGAAGAAGACATTAAGAAAGTTATTTGCAGCAGCACTTGTAGGAGCATTATCAGTGAGCATGCTTGCAGGCTGCGGTTCATCAAATGGTGACAGCAAGAAGGATTCAGCAGAGAACAAGACTATCAAGGTAGCAGCTTCTGCAACACCACACGCAGAAATTCTTGAGTACGCTAAGACCGCTCTCAAGGAGAAGGGATATGATCTTGAGGTTACAATATTTGATGACTATGTAAAGCCAAATGAGGTTGTTGAAAGCGGAGAGTTTGACGCAAACTACTTTCAGCATGAGCCATACCTTAACAGCTTTAATGAGGAAAAGGGAACACACCTTGTGATTGCAGGCAAGATCCATTATGAGCCATTCGGTATATATCCGGGCACAAAGAAGAGCCTTGATGATATAGCAGATGGTGATACGATCGCAGTTCCGAATGATACAACAAACGAGGCAAGAGCACTCCTTCTGTTACAGGACAACGGCATCATTAAGCTTAAGGATGGTGCAGGTATCAACGCTACTGTAAATGATATTGAAGAGAACCCACACAACATAGAGATCGTTGAGCTTGAAGCAGCGCAGGTTGCAAGAGTAGTTGATGAGACATCATTCGTAGTATTAAATGGTAACTACGCATTACAGGCAGGATTCTCAGTAAGCAAGGACGCACTTGCATACGAGACAAGTGATTCTGAGGCAGCAAAGACATATGTAAATGTTATCGCAGTTAAGGAAGGCAATGAGAACAACGAGGCAATAAAGGCTCTTGTAGATGTTCTTAAGTCAGATGACGTGAAGAAGTACATCAACGACACCTATGACGGAGCAGTTCTTCCTTACGAGGAGTAAGACAGAATATACAATCGGAAATGACTGCCAGTGATTTCAGTGATGCGTGTACATTATAGCATAGCAAGGTTAAGGAGATTGCAGAGGAAGTCTGGGGATAAAAGATCATTTGCAGACTTGACAAAAGAGTTAGATTAAACTAACATAACACATGTTATGATAGATGAAGAGAAAAAGACAGTAGAAAAAATAAAGAAAGCCGCTCTGGAAGAGTTTTACGAGAAGGGGTATGGAAAGGCGAGTCTCAGGACCATCTGCAGAAATGCCGGAGTTACCACCGGAGCCCTGTATTTTCATTACGAGAACAAGGAAGCACTTCTAAAGGCAATCCTTGAACCACTGATCGCCCGGTATGAAAGCCTCATGGCGGAGTACATGGGCATGGAGCTTGAAGCTCCTGAGAAGGGTGCCGACATTGATGTGCTTATGATGAGCTTCATCCTGGAACACAGGAAGGAAGCCATAATAATAATGGAAAAGGCACAGGGAAGCTGCTACGAGGGCTGGCACAAAAGGATTGAGGCAATGATGGGGCAGGCAGTGACGACCTTCTACAGAAGCCGGATGAATGAGGAGCCGGATAAGGAGCTCATCAGGATACTGGCGAGAACAAGACTTGATGGCTGTCTGGAGATCCTGAAAGGAAATTATGACATGGAATATAGTTTGTATCTGACGAAGAAGCTTGGGGTGTATGCCACAGGCGGAACAGAAAAGTTAATAAAAGAGCTTAATGAGTTCCACGGTTAAAAGCTGTGGGACTCTTTTTTTGCAACATAACAAAACATATCAGATGTTATCTTTGACGAAAAAGGCAGTTGATGATACTTGAAACCAATGTTAATAAAAATTAATTATAAATCATAAATGTAAGAGAGGTTTGATGAAAATGGACAAGAAGACAAAGGTAAGTGTACAGGGAGTTCCGGAGACTATGCTCCAGACATTATATGCAAGGGCAAAGGAGTCACAGAAAAAGGATCATCATATCTATGATGAGAAAGCAGTAGATATAGTGGCAAGCCTTGACTATGATTTTTCCAAGGCAGATACAGACACTGCAATGAGCAGCGGAGTTGTTGCAAGGACCATAATCCTTGATAAGCTGGTAGGCGAGTTCTTAAATAAGAACAAGAACGCTATAGTGGTTAATATTGCCTGTGGCCTTGACACCAGATGTTATCGCATGAAGGGAAAATATAGCAGATGGTATAACATAGATCTGCCTGAGACCATGCATGTAAGAGAAATGTTCATGGAGGAAAAAGGACCAGTATATCAGATCGCCAAGTCCGCAATGGACAGCTCCTATCTGGAGGATATAGAGTATAATGGTGAGCCTGTGTTAGTTATAATAGAAGGACTTACAATGTACCTTAACGAGGATGACGTGAAGCAGATGTTTGATATCATACATGAGAATTTCGCTACTGCTCATGTTCTTGTGGAAACCATGTCACCATTCATGGCGAAGCATATCAAGGAGAAATCCATAGAGGGCAGCAGTGCCAAGTTCACCTGGGGGGTAAAAAACGGAAAGGCTCTTCAGGATGTGATCGCAGGCTTTAGAAATATAGAAGATGTGAGCCTTGTTGAGGGCATGAAGGTTATGATACCTATATATAAAATTATTGGAAATATCCCTGCTGTGAAGAATATTTCCAATAAGATATGTGTTATGGACAAATGATAAAATTATATCTGATCAATCTGTGTTACGAGCATTAGTCTCATAAGTAGAGCTTACTGGTCTTTATCCTGTTCTTCTTCCTGTATGAACATCATAAGGAAGCTGACGGACAGGAGGAGGCATGAGATCCATATGGTGTGCATACCCAGAACCGGTATACAGATACTTCCAAATCCTGCACCTAAGGCGAACAGGAGTATTATTCCAAAGTAATGGAATGACTTGTACAGTGTCTGTATGTTGTGGGTCTGGTGGTATGAGCACAGTGCCTCCATGCCGCTTCGGATATTTCCGATACACATGGTACTGGCAAATGCATAATTGTTTACTTTTCTAAAGGACTGAACCTGCATGGCGCATGAAAATGAAACCATGGCGTTAGCGATAAGGTTCAGCTTCTCAGGCATGAAGCCCACAGAGAAGAGCAGGACAATCTCAAGTATAACTACAATCTGTCTCCAGTGAAGCTTGTCAAAGTCCTGTAATTTCTGTCTTATAAATGTGGCAGCAGCAACTCCCAGTGAAAAGAACAGCACAGGGACAAAATAGTGGATAACTTTTCCGAAATCTCCGCTGAACAGATCCTGGCTCATAAGAACGATATTTCCGGTCTGGGCATTTGCGAATACATGCCCTCTCGAAACATATGTATACACATCCTGCAGACCGCCGGATACCGAAAGTATGGCAGCAGTCAGCAGGGATTCTGACATTTGTCTGGTTGGGTGATAATGAAAACGTGAAAAACTCATATTTCCTCCAATAATTAAACATCTTTTAATCTACTGATAGACATTATACACGATTTTTCCCGGGAAGCCAGCCATATCATGTACAATATCTGAAGGTTTTGTCTGTTGCTATCCTTGCAAATATAAGTCCGAGGGGCAATGCAAGTATTATCAGCAGTGCCGACGCAAGCCATGAGGCTGCTGAGGTAAGGTTCATTATTCCAAGATTATAGAAGCCCTTGTACAGGTATAAGCCGGGCACCATTATTACAATGGACGGCACGGTTATGGATATCCTCGGATAACCTGCCACGCCCTTAAGGGTAGAGGCTGATATTCCTGCAACAAATGCACCGATAAATGCGGCGGCAGCCGGTGGCAGGGCAGATATATCAATAAGCTCCAGACGGAGGGTATTGGATACGGCACCAATGATACCTGCGGCTGTTGCAAGCTTTACGGGACTGTTAAACATGATGGAAAATCCGAACACGCCACAGAAGCTTGCCAGTAAACGCAACAGTATCCACTGCCACAGGGCAAGGTCAAGGGGGAGAAAAGGAATAGGCTTTAATCCCAGTAACATGGCAAGTATCCAAGCAGTCATGGTAGCAACGGTAACTATTATAAATGAATAGGCAAGACGCTCTGTTCCCGAACGCATATCCAGCTTGGCAAGGTCAATGCCGCTGGTGATGAAAGGAAATCCAGGGATCACAAACAGCATTGAACAGATGTATCCGGCCTCGTGCTGGAAATTCACCGAGAAGGCCAGCTCCAACAGCTTTAACAGTGCCGTGTATGTAAGGCAGGCAGCTGAAACCGATGCGATTATACAGAGAAACAGTGTAAAATGGTGCTTGGATAATTTGCACCGTATGTAATTACCTATTCCTGCTCCTGCAAATGCACAAAACATCTCCACAATGCCTCCTCCCAAAAGGAAAGTGAATGCACCACACGCCAGGGCGGCGGCAACGGCAAGGGTAACAGGAGTATAAAGTCCGTGTATCTTTTCTATATCATCCAGGGCAGAGTGTATGGCTTCACAGCTCTGGCTGATCTCCTTTGTGGAGAATTTGCCCACAAATTTCTCGAGACGGTTAAGCTGTGAGGTATTTACACCGGTATTGGTAAGGCAAAGGGACTGGCTGAAGCTGTCGTTGCCGTCAAAACAGGTGTAGTTAATGGACATAAGACCGATATCTACAGTACACGTCATACCCATAAGCTCTGACAGGGTATTCATGGAGCTTCGGACTCGCCAGGCTCCTGTACCGCAGGACAACATCATTATGCCAACCCTGCCTACGACAGAGGACTTTGCCGAAAGACTTGCCCGGCTTATAGGGGTGGTGTCGGATCTGTCAGCATATTCATGCCACAGGACATCCATATGATTTTTTTTAATATCCGTTTTATTGTTATTTGCAGCTTTCATATTAAACACCTCAAAGCTATTAAAGATCAAAGCTGTCTGCACCGGCTTTTTTCAGCATATTTTCACGACATGCCAGTACCAGACCGTCGATCACACCGATATGTTCACGCATTTTGGACTCAAACTGGTGTATAGGAAGCAGCACGCCCAATTCATCAAAGGATTTGTCATTGCCTGTTCCAGTTTCCTGTCCGTAGTAGACAATGGCTGAAAATGCTTCCTTCTGTATCTCATGGAAGGTAGACCATATAACATCATATGCCTGAGCCTCCGTAAGATTGAGCTTCTTGGTGTCGGGAAGGGCGTAGAGCACAAGTATACCCCGTTCCCTGTCCTCCTTTTTCTCACAGATGTCCATGCCGGTGGTGTAATAACGCACAAGGGTGTAGCCGTCGGCAAGATAGAGATTTGACCGGGGAACAGATGTATGTGAGTCATATATTTCCCGGAATTTCTTAAATTCATGCTTGGTGGCAAGGCTCTTTTTGTCCTCCAAAAGATTGCCCTCCGGGTCGGTGAGCAGGACCGGATTTATTCCTGATTTGCCATGGAAACGCCTTGGGATAAGGTACGCCTCCTTTAACAGATCAAACATGCTGCGGCCGCATATCTCAAGGAGCAGGGCACTTACATCACCGTTTTTATAGGCATTTAAAATGACCTCAGCGAAATGACGCGGGTCGGGATCGATATATCGTTCATCATCACACAGATGATTATAGAAGGTTTCTACAAGTCGTTCACAGCTTCTGTCAGATGAAAGTATTCTTGAAAATATATTTTCAACCTCTTCTTCTCTTGGTAATACCAAAGACATAAAATCATCTCCTTAAAAATCAGACCATTAAAAGTTACCTTTAAGTTGTATTCTCACAACATAATGATTATAATTTTATATTGAAGATAAGTAAAAGATATCATTGATATGATTATTATAGTTTTTTGATATAACAGAGGATATAATGAACGTCAATTTTGAATACTACAGAATATTTTACTATGTGGCGAGATATGGTAACTTCACCAAGGCAGCCCGTGCCCTTAACAACAGCCAGCCTAATATCACCAGAGCCATAAACTGTCTTGAGCATGAGATCAACTGTACCCTGTTTGTGCGGACAAACCGTGGAGTGTATCTGACTCCTGAGGGTGAGCGTTTGTATGTGAGAGTTTCCGCCGCTGTGAAGCAGTTGCAGCTTGCGGAGGAAGAGCTTTCCGACAGTCTTGGGCTTGAACATGGAAATGTATCCATCGGGGCAAGCGAGACGGCATTGAACATATTCCTTCTTGACAAGCTTAAGAAATTTCATATGGATTATCCTGGAGTAAGGCTTAAGATATCAAGTCATTCAACTCCCGACGCCATCAGATCTGTGAGAAGCGGTGAGGTGGATTTTGCTCTGGCAACGACCCCGGTGAAGCTTGAGGAGCCTTTAAAGGAAGTGCGGCTTAAGCCTTTTAGGGACATACTGGTAGGGGGAAGGACCTTTGACGGACTTGCAAATGGCAGGAAGAGCCTTGAGGATCTGGAGAAATATCCGTTTATAAGTCTTGGAGAGCAGACCACCACATATAAGTTCTATCATCAGCTATTTTCAGCTCAGGGTGTTACCATGAGACCGGATATGGAGGTTGCCACCACAGGGCAGATCCTTTCACTGGTGAAGAGCGAGCTGGGACTGGCATTTGTCCCCGGGGAGATGGCAGAGGCGGCACTAAGGCAGCAGGAGATAGTTCAGATACACCTTGCAGATGAGATACCGGAGCGGTATGTGTGCATGATATATGACGCAAGAAGACCTATGAGCGTGGCAGCCCAGAAGCTTAAGAAGATACTTCAGGAGACTGTAAATTATATATAACCCACAGAAAGGGCAGGCACCATATTCGTTATGCTGGCACAGGGACTTAACCCATTTATCCAGACCCAGGGATATTCCTTTATAGCCATGGGTTCGGTGCTTCTTGGAGCAGTGATAAATATAGTTCTTGACCCAATATTCATATTCACCCTTAATATGGGAGTAAGCGGTTCAAGCCTTGCAACAGTTATCTCACAGTTCTGTTCCTGTGTATGTATAATATTGTTCTTCTTCACGGAAAAGAGTCTGTTCCACTTCCGGGTGGAGGACATGAGATTGAAGATCGAAAGAATAATTGACATAGTGTCCCTTGGATTTACACCCTTTGTAATGACCATCACCGAATGTGCCATACAGATAGTGTTCAACATCAACCTTAATCGTGCCACAGGGGGAAATAAAGATTACACGGCGGCTCTCACGGTTATGCTCAGTGCCCTGCAGCTTATCTCATTGCCCTTAAACGGACTGGGAAACGGTATGCAGCCATTTGTCAGTTATAATTATGGAAGGGGAAATGCCGAGAGACTTACAAAGGGTATAAGATATGTGACTATAATCGCGTTCATATTCGCATTGTCTGTGTGGTCCTTATCATTGGCAGTGCCGGAGATGTATGCCCATCTGTTCTCCGCCAGTGAAAGCGTGACCGCTATTGTGAAGCATTACTGCCCTATGTTCCTTATGGGTTCTATTATGTTCTTCGTGCAGATGACTCTGCAGAATATAAATGTTGCCCTGGGTCAGGCAAGATCAGCTCTGATACTGGCCGTTACAAGAAAGGTTATAATCCTCATCCCTCTGTGCTTCACCCTCACCCATTTCCTGGGCTTTAAGGGCGTGTATCTCTCAGAGGGCATTGCGGATCTTGTGGCGGGAGTCATTACCACCATAGTGATATTTACATCATTTCCGAGGATCTTCAAGCGGCGTGCGGAGGAAGTAAAGGCAAAGGCATAATACAATGACCTCGACCACCGGCATTACGAACCACAGGCTGTTCGCCCCTGCAAATAACGGAAATATCAGGATACACACACTGCTTAATATGATATTCCTGAGCAGTGATATGCAAAGGCTCTTTCCTGAGCTTAATATTGCCTGGAGATAGTAGGAGGTAAGCAGGTTAATGCCAAATGGCAGGAACGTGAAGAAATATCCTCTTACGCCATATCCGGCAATGGCTGAAAGGGTTGGATCCATCTTTATGAATATCCTACATACAGTAACCGGGAAGAGTATACCGCTTAAGGAGAATACAGCTCCCATTATGATCACCGTGATATAAGCCATCCTTTTGATGGCTTTTATTCGTTCTGTATTTCCTGCCCCGTAGTTAGTGGAGATTATAGGCTGCACCGACTGCCCTACACCAGTGAACAGAGAGTTGAACAGTATTACACAGTTGGAAATGACACTGTATATGGACAGGGCATTTTCTCCACAGTACTTAAGTAGCTGTATGTTAAAGAGCATGACTATAAATCCATTTGCAAATTCATTAAAGAAGCTTGGGATACCGCTTATCATAATATTCTTAATGCCGGTAAGCCACTTTTCCGGTCTGGCAGGCTTAAGGCCGTTCTTCTTTGAGAGGAAATGAGTTCCGCCCACAATAACCTGTATGGCCATACCGATAACCGAAGCGAGAGCTGCACCACCTATACCCATCTGAAGAGGGAATACCATGACTATATCCAGAACGATATTAACAACTCCACCGGCAAGAACCCCTGCCATGGCACGATTCGGATCGCCGTCTGCCCTGATGAAGATGGCTATGAAGTTGGAGAATACAGCCACCGGAAGGAATATATTGATGTAGTGCATGTAGGACATGGCATATGGGAACAGGGTTTCATTTGCACCCATTAAATGTAACAGTCCTGACATACCGGTTCCGTACAGAAGCCACAATATCAATGTAATGCAGGAGATGAGTATCAGGGACAGGGTGAAGCTCTGATTTGCCCTAACGTTGTTGCCACTTCCCCTGTGGACACTCATCTGCACCGATCCGCCCACGCCAAACAGGATACCTGTTGACATGAGGATACACAGCAGCGGCGTTGTTATGCTGAGTGCCGCCAGTGCGTCAGATCCTACGCCTTTTCCTATGACTATGGCGTCCGTCAGTGTATATATAGACATGACCATAGCGCTTCCCAATGATGGAATAAGAAAACGGAAATATAGTTTTTTCAGGTTGTCTTTTAGTAAATCCATAAGTATGTCTCCTTTAAAATAAAAAAGAGCCGGATAAGAAACATCTTATCTGGCTCATGAATATTCACGTCCATCCGGGAATCCTGAGATCCCTCAGAACACCTTGCAAGGTATACAAATATTGGTATACCGTCCGACTTTCGACATTATACCAATACTGTCTGAAATGTCAATAGGAGGATAGGAAAAACCGTCTGTGGAACATAAATCTACGGGCAGTTTTGTGTATAATGCCCAAAGAAACTTATAGTTTATGCTGAAAAAGTATCAAAAAAACCGAAAAGCAACGAAAAAGAAATTAACATATATTAGTTAAATGTTATAATGAATACATAAATGAAATGGGTTTCACACCAAATGAAGTTGCACGATCCTTATTCAGGAAATCAGCACTTTCAATGTTGGCGTCAATGAACGTAACACTTATAACAATCGACAACGCTGAATAAAAAGGGTATAGTGAAATAGGGCATAGGCCGGGAGACCGGCTTATGGACCCGAAGGAGGTAAGCAAAGGTATGAAGGTTTTAAATATAGGTTCTATGAATTTAGACTATGTATACAATGTAGATCATATCATAAAACCCGGTGAGACCCAGGCAACCACAGGAATGAACATATTCCTCGGAGGAAAGGGCATGAACCAGTCAATAGCTCTTGCCAAGGCAGGTGCAGAAGTTTATCACGGTGGTATGATCGGCAAGGACGGACAGCCATTTATTGAGGCTTGTAAGGAGTATGGCGTAAACTACGACCATATAAAGAAGGTAGAAGGTAAGACAGGACACACCATAATACAGATCGACAAGAACGCCCAGAACTGCATACTTTTATTTGCAGGGGCAAATGACAAGCTTACGGAGGCGTATGTTGACGAGGTGCTTGAAAATTTTGAAGCCGGAGATATCCTGCTTCTCCAGAATGAGGTGAATATGATTCCTTACATTGTGGACAAGGCTTATGAGAAGGGTATGCAGATAGCATTAAATCCATCACCTTTTAACGAGAAGCTTGACGCAGTGGACATGAGCAAGATCAGCTATTTCCTGATGAATGAGGTTGAAGGCGAGCAGATAACAGGCTACACAGATCCGGGGCAAATAATAGATAAGGTGGTTGAGATTTATCCGGAAGCTAAGATCGTGCTTACCCTGGGCGGTGACGGTGCTATATATGCAGACAAGGATGAGAGATATCATCAGCCGATCTTCAAGGTTAAGGCAGTAGATACAACCGCAGCGGGAGATACATTTACAGGTTATTTCCTTGCAGGTATCATAGACGGAATGAAAATTCCAGACATCTTAAGGATGAGTGCCAAGGCTTCGTCCATTGCAGTAACAAGAGAGGGTGCAGTTCCATCTATTCCATACAGAAAAGAAGTTGAGGAAGCCCTTGCATAAAAGACAAATGATCAAAGACAATAAGATAGGGACAAGAGATCATAGATAACCGATCAAAGGTAAATGAATAGAAGCAAATAATAATTATGGTCAGATATGAGCCTTATACAAGGCCATTCAAATATAGATACAAAAATACAAATACAGTAGAAAGGAAGGGAAGTACTATGAAGTTTTTTATTGATACAGCTAATGTAGAGGATATCAGAAAGGCAAATGACATGGGAGTTATATGTGGAGTGACCACAAATCCATCCCTTATTGCCAAGGAAGGAAGAGATTTCAACGAGGTTATCAAGGAGATAACAACTATCGTTGACGGACCTATAAGCGGCGAGGTTAAGGCTACAACTGTTGACGCAGAGGGCATGATCAGGGAAGGAAGAGAGATCGCAGCGATCCATCCTAACATGGTAGTTAAGATCCCTATGACAGTTGAAGGACTTAAGGCTGTCAAGGTACTTTCATCAGAGGGTATCAAGACAAATGTAACTCTTATCTTCACAGCTAACCAGGCTCTTCTTGCAGCAAGAGCAGGTGCAACATATGTTTCACCATTCCTTGGAAGACTTGACGATATCAGCACAACAGGTGTGAACCTTATCCGGGATATCGTAACAATATTTAAAAATTATGCACTTGATACAGAGATCATCTGTGCGTCAGTACGTAACCCTATCCATGTTACAGACTGTGCTCTTGCAGGTGCAGACATTGCAACAGTTCCATACTCAGTTATTGAACAGATGACAAAACATCCTTTAACTGATCAGGGTATTAAGAAGTTCCAGAGGGATTACAAGGCAGTATTCGGTGAGTGATCGGTGATTACTGAACAATCATAAAAATGGGGCGGAGAACAGAAAGCAGCAGATGGAATAGATGCGAAGCTCATCAACATTCATACCATTAAGCCAATAGATGAGGAGCTGGTCATCAAGGCAGCATCAGCTACAGGAAGAGTATTCACCGTTGAGGAACATTCCATTATCGGAGGCCTCGGCAGTGCAGTAGCAGAAGTCCTTGCAGAAAAATGCCCTACCAGGATGACAAAGATCGGCGTAAGAGATACCTTCGGCGAGTCAGGTCCTGCAAAGGAGCTTCTCAAGAAGTATAAGCTTGACGCTGACGGAATATATGAGCAGATAAAGGCAGCTCTTTAAACACGCAAATGCATTTTATATACTTAATCTAAAGAGTGATCACTTCGGTGGTCACTCTTTTTCTCTTTTATAGAAAATTTCTCAAACAGTAAATATAATTAAACCTGTTTATAATTGTTAAAAATACACTTTTAATATTTTCCAGCATAAGATCAGTTGACAAGGAAATAATAATGGCATATAATAAAAGTACGAAAAAACATACGATTTTTTGTACGGAAATGAGGTGTTAAATATGTTAGCAGTAAAGAGCATGGATGTAAGAGAAAATTTTAAAGCGTTATGTGATAAGGTTTTCAGAGGGGAAACATTGATTGTTTCAAGACCAAAGAATGAAAACATAGTGATGATGTCGGAAGCTGAATACAATGAGATTATGAAAGCTAAGAGAAATGCCGAATATCTTGCTATGCTGGATAAATCTATGGCTGAAGCTGAGGCCGGTGGATTTATCACAAAGACAATAGATGAATTAGGAGAATACGAATAATGAATGTAGTATTTACTCCGACTGCATGGCAGCAGTACACGGACTGGCAGAAGGAAGATAAAAAGATTGTAAAGCGGATCAACGAGCTTATAAAGAGCATAGACCGTGATGGACTATTAGAGGGAATTGGTAAGCCTGAACCGTTAAAGCATAGGAAAGTATGTAGTAGACGGATAACGGACGAACACAGACTTACATATAACTTTGATAGTAACCAAAATCTCATAATATATTCTTGTAAATTTCACTATGAAGATTAGCACCGTATTAGGTGCTTTTCTTTTGCACGTGGATGATTTTACAAATGTTGTTATAGGAATGGAACCAACCGGACATTAACAGTCAAACAAAATCAGATATAAAGAATACGATTATTGCTGTTTTGGATGAATATTTTCCTGAGTTTGAAAGCGTATTGAAATGCATTTTACGGGCAAGACAACAAATAGGGGGGAGCGTGTGGCTTGCACATGCTCTCCCTATTATGTTATGGCACAGGTGCTCAAAAATAGACGGATTTTTTACAAAATTTTCTTCTTGACACAGTAAGTTTTTTGAAATAAACTTTAGACAATGCGTTGAAGAGAAAAGTACCTGTCACAGGCTTCTCCAGAGAGGGACACATATGCTGGAAGTGCCCCAGAAGCAAGGCAAGGGAAGACCATCTCCGAGCGGTCCCAATCAGACCCGGTGATACCGTTATAATCGTAAAGAAAGTGTTTCCATTTGGAAGAAAAAGGGTGGAACCGCGGATAGTTAAGTATATTCGTCCCTTATACATACTTTGTTGTATGTATAGGGGATTTTTTTATTGTAAGGATGTCATTGATATCGTTACATAGCAGCAGCCTTGCCAAAGGTAACTTTTAATAGCTGCTGTTCCCGTATTTTTTTCAGTAGATAAAACATAAAAAAGGAGATAAAGAAATGGTAGATTTTAAAGCAGATGAGAGACTGAATACTCTTAATCATTCATGTGCCCATGTTATGGCACAGGCAGTAAAGCATTTATATCCAAATGCTAAGTTCTGGGTAGGCCCTGTAGTAAAGGAAGGCTTTTACTATGACATTGACCTCGGTGATGCGGTTATAAATGATGACGCTATTGCAGCCATCGAGAAGGAAATGAAGAAGGTCTGCAAGGAAGGCAAGAAGATATACAGAAGAGAGATCTCAAAGGCCGAGGCTCTTGAATTATTTGCTGATGATGAATATAAGCTTGACCTTATAAGCGGTCTTGAGGATGGAAATATAACAGTTTACGATCAGGGTGATTTCACAGATCTCTGTCGTGGACCACATGTAGACAATACAAAGCTCTGTAAGAATTTCAAGCTTGTTAAGTATTCAGGCGTTTATTGGAAGGGCGATGCAAATAACCATATAATGCAGAGAATATATGGTGTGTGCTTCCCAACAGCAGAGGAGCTTGAAGAGCACCTTAAGCTTCTTGAGGAGGCTAAGGAGCGTGACCACAGAAAGATCGGCAAGGAGATGAAGCTCTTCATGTCAGATGATCTTATAGGACGTGGACTTCCTATGTTCCTTCCAAAGGGATATACAATCTGGCAGGAGCTTGAGAACTATATTAAGGCAAAGGAGAGAAAACTTGGCTACCTCCATGTAATGACACCTTGCGTAGGCACAGTTAATCTCTACAAGACATCAGGTCACTGGGATCACTACAAGGATAACATGTTCCCTGCAATGGATGTTGAGGGTGAGTCATTTGTACTTCGTCCTATGAACTGCCCACACCACATGATGATATATGCTAACAGAATGCATTCATATAAGGATCTTCCTATCCGTATAGGTGAGATCGCCCACGACTTCAGATTTGAGGCAAGTGGTACACTTAAGGGAATAGAGCGAGGCAGACATTTCTGCCAGAACGACGCCCACATATTCGTAACACCTGAGCAGATCGAGGATGAATTTGCAAAGGTTGTATCACTTATATTTGACACCTACAAGGACTTCAATATTACAGATTACCGTTGCGTACTGTCACTTAGAGATCCTGAGGACAAGGTTAAGTATCATCAGGATGATGAGATGTGGAACAAAGCAGAGGACGCTTTAAGAAAGGTTCTTAACGATATCGGAATCGAGTACACAGAGGAAATCGGTGAGGCTGCATTCTACGGACCTAAGCTTGATGTAAATGTTAAGCCGGCTATCGGAAATGAATATACACTTTCAACATGCCAGCTTGACTTCTGTCTCCCTGCCAAATTCAACCTTACTTACATTGATAAGGACGGAACAAAGAAGACACCTGTAGTTCTTCACAGAGCTATCCTTGGTTCATTAGACAGATTTATGGCATACATCCTTGAGGAGACAAAGGGAAATCTTCCTCTTTGGCTTTCACCTGTACAGGCTAAGATATTACCTGTCAAGAACGAGGACGAGGAGTTAAATGCATACGCACACGGTCTCTATGATTACCTTGATGACAATGGCATCAGAGTTGAGATCGACGAGCGTGCAGAGAAGCTTGGCTACCGTATAAGAGAGGCTCAGATGGAGAAGGTTCCTTACCTTGTTGTTCTTGGTAAGAACGAGGCGGCAGACGGAACAGTTTCATACAGACTTCACGGTGAGCAGAAGTCAACAACAGTTTCCAAGGAAGAGTTTGTTGAGATGTTAAAGAATGACATTGCTACCAAGAAGATCAATCCTGCCAGCTTAAAGTAGTATGGCGGACAACATACATTTGCAAATGTATGGTTTGGAAGCTTATAGGAGGAATAGATGAAGAAATCGGTTCTTAAGAAGATCACTGTATTTGTTGCAGTGATGACCATGGTTGTAACCTGTCTGTCAGGTTGTGGCGGTGGAAAGAAAAGAATGATGTTTGGAACCGGTGGAACAGCAGGAACTTACTATGCTTACGGCGGCGTACTTGCTCAATATATGAGGAATTACGCCGGTGTTCGCGTAACCGCTGTATCTACAGGTGGTTCCAAGGTTAATATACAGAGTGTGCAGGATGGAGATTACCAGCTTGGGTTTGCCCAATCTGACGTGATGACATATGCATGGAACGGAACAAGATCCTTTGAGGAAGATGGTGCCACTCATGATTTCAGGGTGCTTGGTTCTCTGTACAATGAGACAGTGCAGCTATTCACAATGAATCCCGATATCAAGACGGTAAGTGATCTTAAGGGTAAGGATGTATCTATCGGTGCCAGTGGCTCCGGTGTATATTTCAATGCTCTTGATGTTTTAGAGGGAGCGGGGCTTGGTATAAATGATATCAATCCACAGTACCAGTCATTTGAAGATTCAAAGGAAGCTCTTAAGGATGGAAGGATAGATGCGGCATTCATAGTTGCCGGAGCACCTACCTCTGCCATAACAGAGCTTGCAACTACAAACGGAGTATATCTGGTAAATATAAATGGCGAGGTCAGAGACAGGATAATGGAGGAGTGTTCATACTATGAACCTCTTACTATACCTGCGGGAACCTATCCGGGACAGGATGAGGATGTAGAGACTATCACCGTAAAAGCTGTGCTTATCGTGTCGGCAGATGCAGATGAGGATACAGTATACAAGCTTACAGCTGCTTTGTTTGATCACGCAGACGAGATTACCCAGGAAAATGCCAAGGGCTCAGAGCTTTCTGTGGAGAATGCCACCAGCGTACAGACATTGCCATTCCATAAGGGGGCAGCAAGATACTATGCAGAGCATGGTATAACTGTGAATACTGATGAGAGTTCTGCCAAAACAGAGCCGGAAAATACTTTTAGTGAAGCTTCTGACAGCTTAGAGAATAATTAGGAGGTGAAGCTGTGGGCGGCAAGACAAGAAAAGAATTAGAAAAAGACCTTCAAAATCAGGAGCTCCAGTTTGATCTTGAAGAAGAAAGTAAATTAAATGACTACGATGCATTTGTGGATGAGAAGGACAATTCCATCCATGAGAATATCGACACAGTCATGAGAAAGTACGACAGAGAGTCCAACACCAGAGTATGGGTGGGCAAGCCTAAGACGGTTATATCTGTTATACTTGCAGCATTTTCTCTGTGGTGTATATATGTAACATTATTTGCAACCTTTCTTGAGGAGATAAGACTTACATCTTTTATGGGAATGATAATCCTTATGGGATTTCTTATCTACCCGGCGAAGAAGGGAACTCAGAAGGTAAATTATATGCCATGGTACGACATAGTTATGATGGTGGTTGGATCAGCGGCATTCTTTTACTTCACATTTAACGCAGAAACAATCGTAAATCAGGGTACAAGATTTGAGTGGTATCAGATCGCCATAGGTGTTGTGGGAATACTTGCTCTTATAGAGGTTACAAGACGTTGCGTTGGTATGCCTATCCTTATTGTGGCAGGCTTCTTCATACTTTACGCAATGATATACGGACTTACCAATCCGGACTTTTTCTTAAGACTCAGATACTTTATCCGTAACCTGTTCTATACCAAGGAGGGTATATTCTCCACACCGGTAAACGTGTGCTCCAAGTATATAGTGGTGTTCATAATATTCGGTGCGTTCCTTGAGAGAACAGGAATATCAAACTTCTTCATAGAGCTTGCCAACTGCGTTGCAGGAAGATTTGCAGGCGGACCTGCCAAGGTTGCCGTAATATCATCAGCTCTCTGCGGTATGGTTTCAGGCTCATCTGTTGGAAATACGGTTACAACAGGATCTGTTACTATCCCAATGATGAAGAAGACCGGCTATGATCCGGAATTTGCCGGAGCAGTTGAGGCCGCCTCATCAACCGGTGGACAGATAATGCCGCCTATCATGGGTGCAGCAGCATTCCTTATGGCAGACTTTGTGGGTGTGCCCTATTCAAGCATAATCGGAAGGGCGATACTTCCTGCCATACTTTATTTCACAGGAATTTTTATATCGGTACATCTTGAGGCCAAGAGACTTAACTTAAGTGGTATTCCAAAGGAGAAGCTGCCTAAGATGAGTCACCTTCTTAAGAAGATATATCTTCTTCTGCCGCTTGTTATGCTGGTCGTATGGGTATCAGGAAATTATATGACAATGCAGAAGGCTGCCAGCTATGCTATTGTATTGTCTATCGTGGTGAGTTTATTCGACAAGGAGAACAGGATCACACCACACAAGGTATTGGATGCACTGGTTGCAGGTGGTAAGAGTACCATTACTGTAGGTGCTGCCTGCGGTGTTGCCGGTATAATCGCCGGAACCATCACCATGACAGGTCTTGCGAATGATCTTATCAATGCCATTGTGGGAATTGCAGGTGACAAGCTTATAATTGCCCTTATTCTTACAATGCTTTGCTGCATAGTTCTTGGTATGGGTGTTCCTACAACCGCAAATTACTGTATCATGGCTGCTACAACAGCTCCTATCCTTATCAGAATGGGTGTTCCTACAATGGCAGCACATTTCTTCGTATTTTACTTTGGTATTGTGGCAGATATTACTCCACCGGTTGCCCTTGCAGCTTATGCGGGCTCTGCTATTGCCAAGAGTAAGCCTATGAAGACAGCATTCAATGCATCTAAGCTTGCTATTGCTGTATTTATAGTTCCTTATATGTTCTGCTACACACCGGCAATGCTGCTGATAGATACAACACCGCTTCGGGTTGTGCAGATTGCCATAACAGCTTTCATAGGTGTATTTGCCGTAGCATCAGCTCTTGAGGGCTACTGCTTCGCAAGAATGCACATGATTACCCGTATTGTTATTGCGGCAGGCGGACTTATGCTTATTCATCCTGCACTGCTCACTGATGTAATAGGAATTGCAGTAGTTGTGGCAATTCTTGTATTCAACAGGGTTGTGGAGAAGAAGAAGTACGCAGCACCGGCGGTATGAAGGTAGATTTGATTCAGCTTTTGCTTAAGAACGTATAAGTAGAACGTATAAGTGGTGAATAAAAACTGGATTGGATATTTTGATTTTGGGATATACCCTCTTTACTGGGAATTCAGTAAGGAGGGTATTTTTATGTTTTATCTTGGTTATGTTAATGGTACATTCACAGAACATGTATATAAGTCCAGATATAGCGGCATTTTTCGTAGTGAGTTTTGATCTAGCTACCAGCACAAAGCCCATGTTTGAGTCCGTTTATGGACGAGTTTGGGCGACTGCTGGTTAATAAGCGATCAAAACGAATAGAAAAATAAGCGTAATCGGACTATATACATGTTGAGTGAATAGTGGCGGCGAACAAAAAAGACAGTTGAAAAATTATTTGAAGATAAAATAAAATCGGAAAATCATACGAAAAATCCCTTGCCTGGATATTTGAAATGCCCAGGCAAGGGATTTTACAACTTTGACACAAAACTGTGATATAATAAACCTCAAATTGGAGTGCTATGCCATCAGATAAAGGGATGGTGCCATCAGATTTAAAATGGGCTGATGTTCTGAGATTGTAAGGAGAATTTTATGAAAAAGATATTGATAGTTGAGGATGATGAGGCTATTAATAATTTAATTGCAAATACCTTAAGGCAGGAAATGTATGACTGTTACTCTGCCTCCACCGGCAAGGAAGGAGCGGACATGTTCGAGCAGAGACAGTATGATCTGGTGCTTCTTGATCTTATGCTTCCGGAGATAAACGGATATGAGCTTCTGGAATTTATCAAGCCTACGGATACGCCGGTCATTATTATCTCTGCCATGGGGCAGGTGCAGGACAGAATAAAGGGACTTCGTATGGGAGCCGACGATTACCTGGCAAAGCCCTTCCAGATCGGTGAGCTTCTTGCCAGAGTGGAGAGTGTGTTGAGACGTGCCGGAAGACAGACTGACGAGTACACATATAAGGATATCGTAGTAAATACTTCATCAAGGACAGTTCTTCTTAAGGGCGTGCCGGTGGAGCTGACCATGAAGGAATTTGATCTTCTGGTGGTGCTGCTGCAGCATAAGAATGTGGCTCTTTCCCGGTGTTATCTGTATGAGTCCGTATGGGAGGAGGAGTACACCGGCGAGACCAGAACCTTGGACAATCACATTCAGAGACTTAGGAGGAAACTGGATCTGAACGACAACATACAGACAGTATTCAGAATCGGATACAGGCTAAAATAAGACAAAACATTTTTGAATGTGGAATTTATTGAGATCAATATTGATTGTGTCAAGTTTTATATGAAAACTTGACATGCAGCGTCAGCCCTTTGCCAGAGATTGTGCCCATGCGTTGAAAACGCATATTTGAATGGCACAATCGACTTG